>ENA-UOZF01000176-UOZF01000176.1-food-metagenome-genome-assembly--contig:-NODE-176-length-25752-cov-67.890882_pt1 | contig 25752 bp, 34 predicted proteins | sample MGYA00249869_ERZ772725 | MGnify/ENA primary metagenome ERZ772725 (study PRJEB29005, sample SAMN08379455) | food metagenome | isolation source: cheese spiked with Escherichia coli O103 | study: EMG produced... | reverse complement strand
TTTCGTTCTGCTCATTACAGAAAAAATAACGTTCTCCACCGACCTCTGTCAGGTCAATTTCCCAGAGCACCAGGCAGGCCGACTGCTCCGCACGGATGCATTCATTCAGTGTTTCCTGCTGTATGTCCTGCATCAGAGTCTCCTATGCCACGACCTGTTCAAAATCTGCCGTTATGGTTACCCACAGCGCCCCTACGCTTGCCGACCATTTACGACAAACCACCCTGATCGGCTTCCAGTCATAAGGTGGCGTCCACTGAAATGCACGGACGCCACCGTGCTGTTCCAGAAAGGCTTTTAAAGACTGGTGTTCACATTTACGAACACGTATCGTCACGCTGTAAGTCGACAGCTGGTTATTCAGCCCCGCCGCACGACGTTGTTCATAACCATCGCCAAGCTTCACTGTCACTACCTTTGGCTCTGATACGACATTCATATCCGGACGTACTTTCCAGTGAAACGTCTCCATTACCGATATGCTCCACTTAACTGACCACCATCACGGGCCTGCTGTTGCATAAAGTCCGCTGCCGCTTTTTTCCCGAGGTCATAAACCACCTTCAGGGCAGCCGGACCTATCTGCCCGTTCGTGCCGTCGTTATTGATCTCAATGTTGTACTGCGGGGCAAACATCGCGATACCTGAACCACCAATATCCGCCACAACACCCAGCTTACCATCGGCACCACGACGCAGTGGCAGAATGGCTTCAGGCCCCGCTTCCCCCATCACACCCGCGCCTTTTGCAAAAGCAAAAAACGTCGGACGGTTAACTACAGAACCACTGTAGCGACTCAAATCGGCAGACTGATAAACACCACCATCAGCATTAAGGGAAAGGCTGCCGAGAACAGAACCCATCCCCAGTGCACTACCAATCCCTTTGACAGCCTTCATCATGGTTGCCTGCGCCAAAATTTTCGCCATATCTGACAGCACTGATGAAGTAAAAGACTTGAAGCTGAACTTGCCGGTAGTCACAAAGGTTGCCAGACTATTTCCCATACCGCTGAAGGCAGAGGTAAACAGCTGTTCCACAGTTCCCGCCGTGTTATCCGCATTCTCTGTAAAATTCTGAAATGCCCGCATGGCACCGTTTTTCCAGTCTGCCTGCATCAATTCCTGCTCCTGCCAGTAGCGTCTGTTTTCGTTCAGTTGTCGGTTAAGACTGTCTGTCAGTGTTTGTTCTGCGTTCCGGTATTCATCCGTGCCGAATGTTCCTTTCTGCCTACTGTCACGCTCCAGCTGTTCCAGCTTCTGCTGATATTTTTGTTGCAGACTGAACTGTGTCTGGTATCGCTGACGCTGTTTATCCCCCATCCCTGTCGTGGCGATATCCAGGTCATGTTGCTGACGCTGAGCGCGCTCTTCTTCAGCCAGTTGACTGCTCAGCTGAATTGTTTTTTTCTTCAGCTCGTTGAGTGCCGTCTGTTTCTGAAGCTCCTGCTGTTTTACATCCAGCAGCGTCAGTGCCTGAATCAGTTCATCTTTACGGGCCAGAACACTCTTTTCATCTGCCGTCAGTTTTTTCCCGTCCAGGTCGCTGATGCGCTGCTGCAGAGCCAGAAGCTGTTTATGTGCTTCTGTCATCTTTTCAGTGGAAATGCCTGCTGATTGTCTGGCAGCAGCAATCTGCCCTTCCACCTGTGCCTGTTGCTGACTGTACTGCAGCAATAACCGGGTGGCCTCATCATTACGGGTTGCGCGTGTTTTTTTCTTACCGGATGCCAGGGCTTTCTCGTAACGTTCATTTTCACGTTGTATCGCCGCATCCCTGACAGCCTGGTCGGCGTACTGCATGGCATTAATACGCGCAATTTCACGCTGATGTCGTGCGGCTTCCGTTTCATTCATCCGGTTCAGTGCAGCATTTTCAGCATTACGGCGTTTCTGTTGCTCCTGATAATTCCGCTCTGCCTGATCTTTTGCATCCTGCAAATCCTGCTGGCGCTTTCGCTCTTGCAGCTCATCCAGCTGTTGCTGATCGTATTCCACCGTGGTGGACGCGTTCGTCCACGGAAATTTCTTTGCTCGCTGAATTTTTTCCTGCAGTGCTGCAATCTGCGCATCAAGAGAATCCTCCCGGCCAATGTTCATTGCCGCATCCCAGAAAAGATTCCACCAGTCGGTCAGTGTCTGTAGCGTACTTCCCAGCGCATTGAGGTTATTATCAATATCCGATGTACGCCGGCCGGTTTCCTCTGCCAGTGCCGACATGGCTATCCGGGCAGCATCACTTGACCGCCCCTGTTCCCCAAGGACACGTATCTGCTCGAGCTGAGTGGCGGTAAGAAAATGCAGCTCATTGTCCAGAGCCTTCGCGGCATTTACAGGATCATCCTTCAGCCGCTTAAACTGATTTATGGTATCGCTGACCGACTGGCCAACCGATCGCTCCATCTGTGCGGCAGCTCTCGCCACCATACCGATATCGTTTCCACGAAATGCGCCACTACCCACCACCTGTGCCAGCGCACCGGCTGCAGCATGTTGCGTGATACCATTCCCGGAAATAGCACGACTGAGCGTCCACAGCTGCCCGGCAGTGACTCCGGCATAATGCCCCGTCAGCGTCAGCTGGCGGTTAAATTCTTCCCCCTCCTTCTGACCGTCATACCAGGCTTTACCCAGACCATAGACAGCCGCGGCAATTCCGCCAATAACTCCCCCAAGCATCATACCTTTCGGTGACATCAGTGTGTCTATCCATCCGGCACGGTTAGCCAGCGTTATCCCGGATCCCCTCAGCGCCCCAAAATCGCCGCGGGCCAGTTCACCTATCAGAACGCCTATCTCCTGGCGGGCCGCTGCACTTTTCAGACCCAGCGAATGCGTGGCTTTTCCTGCCTGCTCCATTTTGCGGATATACACTTCTGCAGCACTGCTTACCCCCAGCTGGGCAGCCCTGGCACGAAGCAACTCAGAAGATGAAAGATTCTGGCGGGTTGCCTGCTCTTTAAGCTGACGGATAAACGCCACTTTCTGTCGGGTAGCCTCTTCCTCAGCCTGTGTAAGAACACGGGTTTTCGCCGTAACCTCAGAAATCAGCGCCAGATAATCCTGCTGACCAATCCCGCCACTGTTTCTGGCCTGTCGGATCTGCTGCTGAATACGCTGTAATTCCTGCAGTCCCGCACTGGCCTGTTTCACACTGTCAATCTGACGATAAAACGCAGCAGCCGCTTTATCCTGAGCCTCCGCCAGAGCCATGGCCTGCGCCTGTTCCTCGCGCATTTTCTGGCTCAGCGCCTCCATGCGCTGGCGGGTTTTCTCCACCTCGCGGGCCATGCGTTCATGAGCCTGTGCGTTCTTCTCCACCGTCTGCGCATGGACGGATGCGGCTGTTGCAGCCGAAGAAGCCGCCTGCGTTGTCTGCCGGGCGGCCTGAGTCTGACGCTCCATAAAACGCTGCATACGGGCAGAAGACCGTTCTGCATCGCTGGCTGCACCATTCAGAAGGTTTTTGATACGGGGAATTTCATTTTTAAACTCTGCCGCATCAATCCCCAAATCAATGACCAGGTTGGCTATCTGGTCCATAACGCACACCTCCGGAAATACCTTCCCCAAGATGCATCAGTTCTTCGTCCGTTCGCTCCGGTATCCCGTTCTCTTCCGGTAAAAGGCTGAAATCAGCCACCGCAGCATCACTGCTGCCGGACACCATTCTCACGATCAATGCCTTCAGCGAGGCAAACTGCGCATCCATCCACACATCACTGAAGCTCTGCATCCGGAAATAATCGCCCCACTCACCAAGCTCAGTGGCCGACATTTCCGACAGCATCCGCCGCCAGTCTGCCCGCCGGAACTCCCGGGCAAGCCGCATGACAAACTGCATTTCCCGCATCAGGACTTTTCCGGCGTCAGCGCCTCATGCTCAAAATCCCCGGCATTCTCAATGGCTCCCATACCGCTCAGCGACAGAACCATCTCCGCCCCCGCTCCCAGGGCATCATACGACCATGTTGTAATAACGGATGCGTAAAGCGTCTCAACATCCTGAGACTGTTCCGCATTCCACAGTGAGCGGGAAACCAGCCAGGCATTGATATCCATCCCCATCCGCAGAAAAGCAATCCGTCGTTCAGCCTCCGGCAGTTCTCCCTCTTCGGCATCAAACTTTGCCGTTCGCTGCTGAAGAAAAGCCAGATATTCAATTCTCTGCAACCCGGACAGCTCACTGAGCACCACGGACTGTTTTTCATAATTAAACGTGCCCTGTTTCAGAAACATCATGTTCTCCACCTGCAAAAAAGCCCCGGATAACCGGGGCAAATGATGAGTATCGTCCTGTTAACCTGCGGCGCTGACAGCCACCGTAGCCACTGCCACAAACTCGCCGTCAGAAGTCATGCCCACAATGCTGACACTGCCCTGCTTCACGCCTTTCACCGTGGCCACAAGTCCGTTCAGGGTCACAGTGGCTGTCTGTGGATCTGTCGAATGCACACTGATCGCTTTGTCACTGGCTCCGTCAGGTTTTACTGTAAAGGTCAGCGTGGTGGTTGCTCCCACATTGACACTGGCGGATGCCGGTGCCACCGTCAGCCCGGTAACGCCCACGGTTTCAGTGCCCTCCTCTGCCAGATATGGACGCCCCACACCGCTGATTTTCACGGTGCGGGTCATCACGTCTTTTGAGGCAATGGTTTTACCCAGTGAACTCAGCCAGCCACGGAAAACATCAACAGTACCGTTGGGATATTTGATACGAAACGCGCAGACTTCACCGGAGTCGAACAACTGAACCAGTTTTTTCTGCCCGCTGTCACCCGGACGCCAGGCCAGCGTCGCCGAAGTATCACCAACGGATTTCTGCCCCTGGGTTGTCGTTTTCCAGTCTGCATCTTCATCATCGAGATAAGTGTCATCTTCTGCATCAGCGGTCATTTCGCCAGGTTGCAGATCCTTCACCATCGCAAGACGCAGCCAGTCAGTGTCCGATAAAGGGTTCGCAAACGCATCGCCCTTGCCGGTATACATCCAGAACGTCGTTCCCGCACCTTTCGTTTTTGCCAGTGGATTTGGTGTGGTCATTACCACCTCCTTAATTCGTGTACGTGATCTGGTACGTGATTTCCGCCATCGCCCAGGTGGCCATCTCATTATCACGTTGATAGTTAAAACCGAGTGGGATCAGGGTGTCGATGAGTCCGGAAAGTGCCGGTACATCATTCAGGGCCGGGAAAATGGTGCTCTCCATCCACATATCCAGCTCTGAATCCGGTGCCTGTGCCCGGATGAAGACAGCAATATGCAGAACAGCCTGCCAGTCATCTTCATCCGTCATTTTTCCGGTGTACTGAGCATCACTCAGCCACACCGCCACGGCAGGCAGTTCCTGCGCATCAACAAATGCCGGAAGCCCGTCAAAAAACGTGGCGCTGTCTCCACACTGTTCCCGAAGGCGTGCCAGTACGACCTGGCGGATTTGTGTATGTCGGTTCATCGGGTCAGCCATAACCTCAGTTGTTGTTTCAGTGCATACCCCAGCTGTTTCGGCATTTCTGCAGCAATGATGCGGTCGCGGGCATCTTCAAATGCCTGTGTCAGCGGTCCGGACAGCGGGATTTTCACCACATCAATGGGGTAACGATTTTTGCCATCAATACGCCGCATCACATGCCAGCGACCATTCGCCAGTTGCTGAATAAACGCATCCCGGAAAAGATATTTACCCACCTTCAGCACACTGCCACGGTACTGCAGTTTTCCACCACGCCGGGTCAGTCTGACCCGGGCTGTCCCCAGCTTAATGGCGGGCAGATTGCCCCGGTTAACGCGGATCCTGGCCGTCATTTTTCCTGACGGACTGGCTTTAAACACCCGGACACGCTGACGTACCAGTTTCAGGGGGATCCCTTTCACCTGGTTATCTCCCGCAACGGTATTCCCGGCAACCTGCCGGGTGGCAACCGAGACCGCTTTCTGTGCCACACGGTTTATCGCCCATGCGCTGGCCTGTGGCACCATACGGGTATCAAGGCTGTTCAGATTGCGGATGGCATTCTCAAGCCCCTTCATCCCACACCTCTTTACTCAATAAAGATCATTGGCTTACCGTTAAAGCGTTCATGCCGTGTGACCGTCCATTGTTGTCTGTCATAAACAACGCGATCCCCGCGCCGTGGGCGGTATCCCGAAGAAAACACCACCAGAGATACCGCAGGTCCGGACAGAGCATTCAGCTCTGCCAGTGTTTCTCCCGGGATCACAGTCATATCGACATCATTAATCGAGGCTGTCTTTCCCATCTTTCTGACCGTGATCGCATCCATACGCGCTGCCAGCCGGGAAAAGGGATCAGACATTGAGTTTTACCGGCACTTCTTCTGCACTGGTTCCGGCATCTGCCCAGACAACCCCGACCAGCGGATCAGAGCCGCTGTTAGTCAGCTGAACTTTTCCGGACTTCAGATAAACCTTCTTACCCGTTTTCATGTCATCCGTTTTCAGCTTAGGCAGCATAAACACACCTTCGGTCAGGCCGTCGCCTGTTTCACCCTGTGGAATATCGGTCAGCGCCACCGCAAAAACATCACCCACCTGCACCAGATCTCCGCTGCTGATGGCTGCACTGGCAACAATCGCCACCGTTTTTCCTTCTTCTACAAAATTCTTTGCCATAACTGTCTCCGCACAGCCCCGTTCAGGGGCTGATTTCAGGTACAAAAAAAGCCCTTACGGGCCATCAGAGTTGTTGTCTGCGACGTTTACGCCGTACATTTCACCAGACCGCGGTGATCAACTGGCGCGACACCGGCGTCAATACGCACTTTCGTTGTCACGCCATCCACACTGAAGCCCTCCATCTGATCAATATATGGCGTATCCACACCGTTGAGATAAGCCACTTCAATCGTATCGGAGCCTTTTGACGCAGCCAGGTAGAAGGTGGTCTGGCTGTTATCATCAAGACGAGGCTCTGCAATAACGGTCGCAAAATCTTTCACCGGGTTAATAATACCGGCGTTAATGTCAGCCCCCTTGACACTTGAGGAGTGAATGACCTGGTTAGCAACAGACTCCATCGCCGTCGGTACCAGTACGAACGCAGGACGAATATTCAGATGACGCTCCCCCTCTTTCTGAACGCGCATCAACTGGCGGGCTTTATCCAGCGATGCCACGTCCATTGCAGCGCTCTCCAGTACGTTTGCATGTTTCGCTTTATCGAACAGACTTACATTATCTGTGGAGATTTTCGGGTTAGACGTCAGAATGGCATAAACCAGATCGGCAATAGTGGATTTCGCCGCACGGCCCAGTTTCATCGGGACATCGGTCAGCATATTCAGATCATCATTGATAATGGCCTGACGGGTGATACTGAACAGCTCACCATAGGTCGCCAGTGCAATAGTGGCCTGTTTATCTCCGGTGGTGACGTATTTATATTCCGCCCCTTCACGCACCTGACGCAGAGCACTGAAGCCCCCCATACCCACACGATGGGCAATTTTAAAATCAGACAACTGACCTTTCCGCGTCCACTGTTCATAGGTTTCAGGGGCATCTTCCCAGCCCTGCAGAATGGCTTTGTTCGCAACATCCAGCAGAATATTACCGAAGTCAGACGTACTGTGTGTGAACGCCGCACCGACCATCTGCATCGGGTTATAACTGGAAACCCCAATACCCCGTTCAGTCAGTGACATACGGGCATATTCACGCAGGGTCATCCCGTTGTAGACATTATCACGTTCGGTTTTTTCAAATCCGGCACGCGCCATCAGCGCCTGGCGGATCCCGTCCCTCACAAAATTACCGTTACCGGCATAAATATGAGCCGGGGTATTTTTATTGGATGGCGTGGACTCGCGCCCCATCTCGTTCAACAACTTTTCGCGGGCCTGCTCCAGCGAACATTCAGGATCGGCAAGACACTGAGCCTGCAGCGTCTGATAGCGCCCGCCAAACATGGCAAACAGATCATTAATACCGTTTACACGCGCTTTTTGCTCTGCCAGTACCTGCGCACGGATACTGTTTTCATCCACCACGGGTGCTGCTGCCTGCACTGGCGTCCGGGAGACTGCAGGTTCATCATCCTGTACGCGTGGAGCACTGTTGCGTGGCGGAGTAATCATGTTTCGAATGGATTCCGGCATCTTTTTAAATTCCTCTGTACGTTTTGACTGAATACATGCCATTGCCTTAACGGCTGGCGTTACCTGATCAGCAAATCCCTGTGCCAGACATTCGGCACCGGACATCCAGGTCTCATCCGCCAGCATGGCAGCAATTTCATCGGTGGTTTTCCCGGTTTTCTGTGCATAAGCGGGTAACAGAACCGCCTCAACTTTATCGAGCAGGTCGGCATAGGTGCGCATGTCCTCCGCATCACCGCCCGTAAATCCAAATGGTTTATGAATCATCATGAAGGTGTTTTCCGGCATAATGACCGGGTTTCCCACCATCGCAATGACCGACGCCATTGACGCCGCCACACCGTCGACATAAACGGTAATGGACGCACCATGTGTTTTCAGCGCATTAAAAATGGCGATGCCTTCAAAGACATCGCCACCCGGTGAATTAATATGGAGATTAATGTGGGTGATATCGCCCAGTGCATTCAGATCACTGATAAACTGCTTCGCTGTAACACCCCAGAAACCAATCTCGTCATAAATATAAATATCCGCGTCACTCTGGTGACCAGCCTGCATCCTGAACCAGGAATTATTCTTCGGACTGGTCGTCGGTGTGCTGCGGCTCCTGTCGTTTCGTTGCGGCACTGCTGCCTCCTTTATCACTGGCCGGATCGGTATCAAATACCAGATCCAGCTTGCGGTTTTCATCAATTTCGGCCTTGCGCCGACGTTTGACATCATCCGGATTACGACCACCAGCACGTACCCAGTCTGATTCTGTCGCCGCTCCACCACGAATCTGGATTTTCCAGGCCTCAGCCTCCTTAACAGGGTCAATCCACGGCATCACCGGTCCGGAATACACCGCGGTATACAGTGAAGAACGGTCAAGATCGCGGGGTAGCCTGATAACACCGGATGCCACAGCCTGTTTCAGCCAGGCACGGTACATCGGACGGGTGACGGCACCAATAAACCAGTCCTGCAGGATCAGGTAGCCATCAGTGGATTCAACCAGCTCCTGACGCTGGGCGCTGTAAGTGCCGTTATAGTTGCGTGCCGTACTGGAAAAACTCAGACGACTGCCCGCCGCCACGGCACGCAACTGACCATTACGAAAAGTTTCAAGGTTAGGATTGGGGCGATCCGACTTCACCATTCCGATTTCTTCGCCGGGTTTCAGATCGTCGTAAATAATGCCAGGCTGAATGGTAAGCTCGCGTTCATTCTCCTTGCTGCCATTACCATCCGTTTCATAGCTCTGCCCGTCGCCTTTGCGGATGTACATCCCCAGAGCAGCGGCGATCCTTGCTGCAGTCAGCTCAGAATCTTCATACTCTTTCAGGGCACTGAGGCGGATCAGCACACCGGACAATAAAGACGTCCCGCGCATCTGGTGCAGACGGCGAACAAATTTAAGATGCAGCATTCGCTCTGCATCCACTTCTTTGGTTTCCATCTGCCGCCCGGATACGGGACGGCTTTTATACACCAGATATTTTTCGGGACGCCCCCAGTCATCAACAAACACGCCCTGATTCAGCCTGTTGCTCTCATCACTGGTCATGGGAATAAAGTCCGGCTCGAGCGCCTCCAGCCAGAAATGAACACCGGCAGAAGGCGTCAGGCTATTTATGCGCCCGGAAACCATCTGGGCAAACACCTCACCATCGCGCAGCCAGGTACGAAGCATCAGACGTTCCAGCATCGGACGGGTAAACTGCCCGGTGACTTCCGGGCTGACAGACCATTCACTCCATCGGGTGCGAATCTCCGCAGCCAGGTCACGGGCAATGGCCCCATTGCGTAATACCGGATGTGGCTCGACAATAATCCCGTTTTTCCCCACCACCCGTTCTTCCAGCTTGTCAAATACACCAATAACCAGATCGTGGTTGTTATCAAGGTAACGGGCCTGCTCACGTAACGACACGGCCCCGTACTGGCTTAACTGGTCGGCAGTTCGGTTCTCCCGTCGGGCTTTGTGTGTCCGCGTCGTTTTTACGGCCTCATAAGCCTGGATCACCGCACGGGAACGCAGCCTTGCCGCTTTCCATCCTGGTGAAAAAACGCCAATCACATCATCAAGAATTGCCATCAGAACCTCGCCAGCCGGTACCCGGGATGCCCCCGTCGTCGTGTAATCAGAGCCGCAAGGCGGCGCTCCCACTCCTGCCGTCCCTGCCGGATCTCAGATAAGTTTTCCATGGTCATCTGCTGACCATTAAAGGTGACGGATTTTCCGTCCAGCACCGCCATTTCAGCTTCCATATAACGCTGAATCATGGCTTCGATATCATTCTGGTTCATAACCATCCTCCGGAAGTCAGCCAGGGGTTAACATCGTCAGTTACTGTTTTCTTCCGTTTTTGTTTTTTAACAGGCGTGGATACCGGTTCCGGTGAGGATGACGGTTCGGTACTGTCCGGGACACACTCCAGCCAGGTTTCCCGGCTCGCCCACTCCGGTGCATCCGGCCAGCGGATCTTTTCGTATCCATGCAGAATGACCAGAGCCTCGGCATACACCATCAGGTCAAAAGCTTCGTTGGCACCGCGACCCGGCTTACTCCATTTCCCGTCACTGCTCCGCTCTTCATACGTCAGTTCGTCGTAAAACCAGCTCCCCAGCCAGTCAGGGAAATGCACATAGCCTGGACCTGGCGAGTCACGCCATAACGCGTTATTCACCCGGTCTTTCAGGGCATCCGTCTGAAGAAGCCAGAGCGGCACATCACCTGCGGCCTGCGCCCGGCGGCCCGTTCGTCCGGTGTTATCAGGGAATGTACGGCTGATCAGTTTTGCGCGCCGGATGCTGTCGCCCTTAAACAGGTAAATACGTTTACCAAGGCCATCACGACGGCAACGACGCCAGAATTTATAGGCATTATCAGTGACCCCGTCTTCACCGCCGGAGTCCACCGCCATTGCCATCAGTCGCATTTGTTGAGAAGGATCGGAGGCCAGCGGCCAGCTTTTATGAAAAACATCCGTCAGCAGGACATCCCAGTCTTCCGGATAGCTGGCCGGATCAATTCGCTGGCTCTCCCCGTCGCAGTCACTGCGCAATGACTGCGTGATGTTGTAACGATCAATAATCCAGCGTTCGCCACGGCTGCCATAGCCCGTTACCTGAACCACAAAACGGCGATGACGTCCCGCCTGCACATCCACTGTCGCCACAAGGAAATTAACGCCATCCGGCACACTGCGGGAAGGAACTGGCTCTGCCCGCTGCTCAAGCAATTCACTTTTTCGTTGCTCCATGCTGGCACGAGGAAGATAAGGCAATCCCCAGTCGGTGTTGATAACCGCCCTGAGTGTTTCTTCGCTTCCTGTCGCTTCATACTCCTGTTCTGCAGTCAGTAATTTGTAAACCAGTTGCGCCCAGGTCTGATACGCAGCAGCTGGCCCTTCCATCCAGAAACTGGCGATACGGGAGCGGCGCGGTTCACCGGAAACGTTGCCGTTACGATCAATGACCTGACCTTCACGCAACCAGACTCCTGCACTATTGAGCTCACGCTTTTTCTCCGCAGTGATAATGCCGCTGCAGTGCGGGCAAAGTAGATACGCCGCCTCACTGGCTTTAAAGGGATCCGGTTCATTACGGTAGCCGGTCATGGCATCCATAGCTGGCTGAAAATATTCACCGCAGTGCGGACATGGCCAGTACCAGCGGCGGCGGTCACCACGATTGTAAAGGGAAAGAATACCAGTCGTCGGTGGCGCTTCATGAGGCGACTTACGTCGCCATTTGCTGTCGCAGATGTCACGTCCCGGCGAGCTCTCCACCAGAGTCATCCCGGCGGACATAAATGTGGTGGTACGTTTTGAGGCCAGGGAGAAACCATCACCCTCGCTGTCGATATTCTCCGGAAAACGGTCGTAATCGGTTAAGGCGACAAACCGGTAATCCGACGACGACATAATGTTGACCGAGGGCCAACCAATTTTAAGGAACGAGCCATCCCTGAACGTCTTGTCATGGACATTATTGTCGTTACGACGTGGACTCATTCTTTTCTTTACCGCCGCACTGCTTCTGAACGTTCTGTCGAGGCGCTTTTTAGAATGCTCGCGGGCCTTATCTTCGGTCATCTGCACAACGAGCATGTCCGAAGGATCGCAAACGATGGTATAGACAATCCATCCATCGATCAGACCAATGGTCTTCCCTGTTCGCGCAGGACCAACAAAAATCACCGCATCGTATTCACGCGATGCCAGGCAGTTCATGGGCTCAATGATGTAGGGTGTCAGTTCAGGATCCCATGGCACCGAGTTACCAGCCCCCTTGGGAACACGCATGAATTTTTTAACAGCCTCCGAAATCGGCATGCGACGTGGTGGGGAAAATCCTGCCGATATGTCCCTTCCCAAATTTCGGGCTGATGAAAAACCCATTATTCCTCCTAGAGACTCTCTCCTTCCTCATCAGGAATTAATTCAGCAGCACAAGCCTCGTAGGATTTTTCCTGAAGAGTGTATCGCAGGTCATCAATGGCCTGCTGTACAACGCCGACGGCCTGAGGAGTCAGGGCGCAATCGCGTTCAAGAACATCCGGAATTGTCTCCAGAACCTGGACGACAGCCTTTCTCATGGACGAATAGACGATGACTACTTCATCAACTGGGATGAGTTTTCGCTGCTCCTTTTCCAGCTTGATCCTTTCATTTTCAGACTGGTACCAGTCCTTTCTCTCTTTCGGCTCCATACGGGATGGATCATGAACAGAGTCTGCTGCCTCATGCTTCACACTAAACAGGGCGGGCCCGACATGCTGCAGGGCGTAAACGGGGTTCCCCCTGACAGTCGCAGCCACAGGAGTGTTGGCCGCGAGGAGCCGTTTTTTTACTGTGTCCCGGTGAAGCCCAAAGGCCTCGGCGATTTTAAAAACACTCCAGTAATAAGCATCACCGATCCCGCTCACATTTGACATAAGCAACTCCATCTGGCAGGTGAAAATCAGGTTTATTTATATATTTCAATTAATTGCAAACTGGTCTAATGACAGGGAGAAAAAAATATTGTACAGGTGAAAAGAGAAATAACTTTTAATTATCAATAAATTACCAAACATGCTGCCGCCGCCATGGAAATGCAAAAACTAGCCTTTTTCCGCGACGCTCCCGCCCCGTGGCAGGCCACCCCACCGGAAGGACCCGCACAAATGAGAGTGATTATCACCATTGCTGATGAATAAATTGATGAAAATCATTGAAACGCCTTTCAGCAAGATAACGGCGACGGTCGTTGTTGCACTCCGTAACTCTGCGACTAAGGTTAAAAGCATGGCCCTCTTTTGCCACCGGCAAATCTTCAATGGATTTCCCCTGCCGGTTTTTTATTTTCGTCGATGCATAACATTGCATTTACATCAATAGCGGCTATTGTCATTAGTATGTTGCATCAATGCATGGGTGGTATTGGCGGTCTTCGCCGGCCGGTTCTGTGTAGCTGGACCGGTTTTTTATTTCTCACATTACAGCAGCCCCTTAGAGTGAAGGGCTGCTGTAATGCCGCAATCTTTTTTAACATGAAAAAGGCCGCAGAGCGGCCTTTATGGTTTATTGACAATTGATTAAGACGTGTGGCACTTATTGGCACACCAATAGCAACCATTCACCCGGGAATATCCTTTGGCCTTTGCCTCTGTTACCGCCGAAGAACAATCACTATAGTAACCAAGGTAATCGCGGTTAGCTACAGCAGGAAGATATGAACATTCCTCAGCATGCACCTCATGATCGCCATTGCTCTGAGCATTTTTGTTCACGTAATAGTGTTTAAAAACCATTGTATAACTCCATGTTGACGCTGATATTCAGCATTAACATGCTATATCACCAATTACACAAACATAAGCTTGTTATTTCAATTAGTTGATAACGATCACCACTGAACTTTGGCCTTGCGAAATTCAAATGTTTTTCTGACTATTATTGGGCCGATAAACAGATATTATTTGAGCGTTTTGGTTCATTACATAAGCAATATCTCCATCTTTCAGAATGACTTTCCCATCCTTTCCCGATACGGCAATACTCCGCTGCTCAGGATGATAGCCAATGCTACGCCCGCAATGGATCTCTTCCCCACCATTTTGAGACATGACTTTTACAGTTAACATTTTTCTGCTCCTATTTAGATGCCCTTTCCATCCGGGCCACTGTTCAAAGTAAATTTAGATTCAACAATATTCTGCTCTTACAGGCGATCAGTTCTGCATACACTGCCGAACACCGTCGACAATTTCACAGACCTGAGAAGCTGTATCGAAAAGCTGGCGCGCCTTATCCAGGCTGACGCATCCCACCAGGAAAAAAGGCACCAGTATCGCTACCAGTGCCCATTTCGCCGCCGTTCGCGGCATTCTGTGTGTCCAGTGTTTTCGCTTCATCTCACTATCCACCAATCAATCCGGATAAGCTCAATACTCGCCAGGCGGTGGAAATGAAAATGGCAACCAACATTGCTGAAAATGAAAGGCCAACAACCACACAGAGAATTCGCGCCAGTTTTATAATGCTATCTGACATATTTACCCCTGCCCCACTTACGATTTCACAGCAATGAGCAATTTTGCCATCCCATACAGCATCGGAGACACAGCGATACCGACCGCCACCCACTTAATGGCAAAAGCCACCGCTCTGCTGATGTCATCAGTTACAGGCGCTTTCAATTCAAGGCCGTTTTTCATAGTCAACCTCAACAGAATTAGTTTATACTTCCTCATGTTCTCCTTTGCCTTACCCAAGGCCAGAAACAGAAAACCCCGGACTGTTACCGCAGCCGGGGTTTTTGCTATCTGATGCTATGCCCCTTACTTTCGCTCATCGTAGCCCCAGAAAAGAGCCTGCATGAGTTGAGGGTGTTCAGCACTTCAGTGTCAGTTTTTAAACCACCACGCGCTCTTTCATCCAGCCATAGACAAACGACTCATTGGCCTCGCGTTTCTCTGCCAGCTCCAGATAACGCTCGCCCTGCGTACAGTTCAGGGCTTTCACCAGTACCAGTTCACCATCCCTGCTGCGATTTTTCAGATATGCCCGTAATGCATTAAGAGTACGCGGCCCGATGCGTCCATCAGCATCCATATCCGGATAGAGTTTCCCGCGCAGGTTGAAAACGTTCAGCCAGCGCTGAAGCATTCTGGACGCCACAGTTGGCCCCATGTTCACGCCCGTATCGCACAACTCTGCGGCAATATCCGGAGACAGGTCCTCAACCTGGTCGAATCGTGGTCCGTACCAGTAGTCCGCCTCGAGTATTTCCAGCGCCTGCCCACGCGTCAGGTCACGCATATCGCCCTGATAACCGTGTGCACGGGCAACTTTTTCAGTGATGCCCCATTTAGTCGGACCACCTTTATCATCCGGGTGATTGACGTAACCGCCCTCTTTTCCCAGAATTTCGTCAAAAATTTCATCTTTCGACTTCATATCAGCGCCTTCGTAATACAAGGATTTTTGATACGTTCCCGCGTGCTCGTATCACCAGCACGCAGAACACCAGGTTAATCAGGACGACCAGCCAGTTACCGGGTGGAAAGCGACCACACAGATAACAAAGCGGCGCAAAGGCATAAAGCAGCATCAGCAGCCAGGCCAGCCACGACATCAGCGGTTTATGTCTCGACTCACCACGACGATAAAAAAAGAGCGTCAGCACGATAACCGTGCTTAACACCACATTCAGTAATCCGGGAAGGTTACTTAACATTACCGCCTCCACCCCGCAGACGGGAGAACAGCCCGGATACCAGCGATGCGATATCCTGCTGGTGGATGAATGAGAGAATCTTCACCGACACCACCGATACCAGTACCGCACAAAGCGCGTCGAGAGATGTGCTGTGGAGATTCAATTTTTCGACCAGCCAGGACGCAAGGACATCCGCCCCCAGCACGCCAACAATGAACGACACCAGAAAATGCGCCGCCACACGCCAGACAGAAATCACCTGTGGCATCGTGGCCACAAACAACGCCCCGGCAAACGCGCCAAACACAATCCCGAAATCCGTCCCGGTAAACAGCCCGAATACCGTCGCCCCGCCGAGCGCCACAGCAGTGCTGGAACCGGATAAGGGTTCAGACATATTTATTCTCCTGTAAATAAAAAGGACCATCAGCGGCCCGTAACTGACATTTTATTAACGTTTGAAGATATGGATATTTATCAGGGTTTACCGTTTTCTGAACCCTGGATATGTTAAGCATTCAGCCCGCCAGTGGTGGGACGCTGGCTCATCATAGAGAAAGAGGGATGGCTGATTACCTCTGATCAGGGAAATCACATGCAGTTTTTACATAAAAGAATGCATTTAAATGCAGGAGATACGGTAGTGGTTGACTGCTCTCATCAGTGCAATATTTTGCTGATGACAGATACAAACTTTAATAACTACCGCAACGCAAGAAGCTTTCATCATCACGGTGGTGGCGGTTTTTTTCAGAGATTACCGGCCCACCTTCATGTACCGCATTCAGGTTACTGGAATATTACAATTGATTTAGGAGGCGGAAGTGCAGCTATTCGGCACTCCATTTCCGTCATCCCAGCATAGCAACTCGCCTTTAGCCTGAGTAAATGCGTCCTCAAGGACGGCAACGAGTCGCAGTTGCGTGCCGTCCTTTACACAGCGTGTGCAGGCAATACCTTCAGAACTTTCATTATGCCGAGCTCATACAATTTCACCATTTTGTTCAACTACAACGCTCATAATTTTCTTACACTTTTTTAATAAACCACACCAATAACAACCATCACCGATACCTTTTGTATGCTGTTATTTTGCATTACGGTGTAACGGCAAGAGCCCCCTCCCCGCCCTGAAAGGCTCTGTGTTTTTGATGTGCGCCTGATGTGGCTCAGATACAAAAAAGCTCGCAGTAGCGAGCTAACAGAAAATATGAAGCATGTTTTTATCCACGAAGTATGACGTTGAATTCATCCATACCGACACGGCTGGCTATCTCGTTGTATTCCTCAACAAGAGCCAGCAATTCTGAATTAGCAGCCATGAACTCTTCAAAAACCTTATGGATGGCATCACTGTTTAATAAAACAATGTTCTTTCCTGAAAGGCGATCAGGGGTAGAAAATATAACTGTCAAACGACTAAAGGCCCTGGCTCGTTCAGCATTAACATCCTCAATACGCTGCAACAAGCTGGAGCACCTGGAAATATCATCAATATTCACTCTACTCCTGCCATCTGGATGATAATCATTTCACGGAGAGAAGCACTCAGAAGTACCACTGAAGTATAGCTGGTGACCAGCTACTTACACATCTATTGCCATCCTGCTGATGATAAGTCGACATTAGCCCTTCTGTCTATAAACGAAACAAAGGATAAGTTCAGGTTTTAAACACACTGCCAGGATAAAGTATTGTATACAGTATAGAAGAGCGTTATTGAATGACATAAAAAACCAGACCTAATCCCTTATCCGGAAGATATATCAAATAAACGGGGAAAATGTATTAAGATGGCGTTCCTATTCTCTCCATCCCTGATGTCCACGTAACTCGTTATAGAATCAGAACGCCATCTGAATACACACAAAAAAGCTGGCTTCACACCCTCCAGATGTGTGAACGCAGTGCCCGACCACGTGCTTTCGCAACCAGCACAAATCATTTTAAAGCATCGAAAAACGATCAGAATATATCAGAACTTCCTAGCATCCTGCTTGGCTTAGATATTAATCGAGGATTAGCTCCTGTTCTTATCTAATTGTGCATTTCGCAATTTATCGTTCAGCACCAATATTTCACCAACTGTTTGTTCAAAACGCCCGGACTCAAGTTCAACCCCAATCGTGCGACGCCCCAATCCCATTGCTGCTTTTATTGTTGCCCCCGATCCCATAAAAAAATCCGCAACCACATCCCCCGGACGACTGCTGGCAGAAATTATCTGACGCAACATATCCGCCGGTTTTTCGCAGGGATGCTTACCCGGATAATACTGCACGGGCTTATGCGTCCAGACGTCCGTATAAGGAACGGCGGCCGATACAGAAAAATAACGCCGCAGAGATTTGTATTCCTCAAGCAGACTGGCATATTGCCGGTTCAGTTCACTGTATGTGCTGACCAGTTGCTGGTGTGGCGTTGCCAGCTCCCCACGCTGGTGCTTTTCTTCTGCAACACACGCGAACAGCGCCTGCAGTTTTCTGTAATCAGCTTCGTTCGGTAACTGCCACTGACAGGTACCAAACCAGTGCGACACCATGTTTTTCTTTCCGGTGGCTTCCGCTATCTGTTTGGACGTTATCCCCAGTGATTCACGCGCATCACGGAAGTAAGAAATCAGCGGGGCCATGACGTGTTGTTTAAGCTCGCGCTCCTTTGCCGCATAGCCATCATTTTTTGGCTGGTATGGCCCCTGATAATGTTCGGCAAACAGAATGCGCTCTGTTGCCGGGAAATACGCCCGCAGGCTTTCTTTGTTGCACCCGTTCCAGCGTCCGGATGGCTTCGCCCAGATAATGTGGTTCAGCACATTAAAGCGCTCACGCATCATGATTTCGGTGTCAGATGCCAGGCGATGACCACAGAACAGGTAGAGACTTCCGGCAGGTTTCAGTACCCGCCAGAACTGAGCCAGACACTGATCCAGCCATTTCAGGTAATCATCGTCGCCCTTCCACTGGTTATCCCAGCCCTCGGGCTTCACTTTAAAGTATGGCGGGTCTGTGACTATCAGATCGACAGAGTTTTCCGGTAAGGTCTGGATAAATTCCAGGCAATCAGCGTTGATTAACTCACAACTGGATATTTTTACAGTATCAACCATAGATCAATAAGCACTTCTCTGATAGGCTCATACCGCTTTTGCGCAAAGCAGATGGGCCTGAGGTTTGCTTGTGACCCTAACGCATGAGCAGATGGCTGGCAGGTGCCGCTAACACCCACCAGCCGCCCATTACCACAAATGAAAAAACCTTCACTGCGGAAGGCGTCTGTAACAACCGAACTGATAATCTGCCAGACCCGCCATAACAAGCTGGGTCAGTATTAACTGACAGCGTTCGCGTGAAAGGTAAGTATTCTGCGCAATTTCCCCAACTGTTGCCGGTTCAGTGACGCTTAATTCATTAAACACCACTCTGGCTGTTTCGGTCATATCCTGCTGTTTTAGCATGTCTTTTTCTCTTTATTGGTTAACGTGACATACCAATAACTCTTGTCGAAAAAGCCAGCAAGCTGAAAGACCGGTATTAATAACCACCTGCACATTTTATGTACCGAACCATTTTTCTGGCATAAAAAACCTCTCAATGGCGGGCGGTAAAAATCTTTGTTACTCAAGAAATTTTAACGCACTCTGACTGTATTAATTTCAAAATCATTAATATTTCCGCTATTAAATATAACGAATTTCTTACCCCCACTCCTGTATGATTTCGATAACACCAGACGATCATCATAACGCGCAATAATGTAATACCATACATTCTCATAGTGGATCGCCTGATATTCCCTCTTAAACTGTGGTTTGTACCAACCGGCAATAAGAGAGAATGCCCAGAAATAAATCATAAACCCAGCCATCATGAACTCAATTCGGTGATGACGAATAAAAGACATTTCCGAAAAACATTTGACTGAAACAAGTCTTCTTCCAAACCTGACAAAAAGCGTGATTGTAAAGGCAGCAAGAATGCAGAAAATCAGTACATCTGGCTCAACATGCTGATGAATTACCGAAAACTCCAGAACAGGTGGAATAAAAAGCAGCAATATCGCGAGAAAAAGCCGGATAAAACTCAAATTTTGTATATTGCGCTTTTGTTTTATGCCCAAAAAGAAAACAATACCAACTCCCCATCCAATAAGGAATATAACGATAACTGTCACAGCATAAAACAAACTTCGTGCTACATCATCGACACCAGCCCCGACAACCCACCATGGAAAGCCATAGTAAAATGAAGTACCCCATCCATAGAAATAAGCGCTTCCCCATCCTAGACAGCCCATATAAGCAACAAAAAGTGAAGAGTTTCTGAGCAGAGCACTGTCATCCATAGTAACACCATTAACAACTCAAAAATATCAACACATATTACATAACAAATTGGATTCCATGCAGTCAAGGGGCGTCATTGATGGAGAAAGTATTGGCACAATCATCATCACGTTTAATGTCTATGCCATTTTTTTGGGGATAAAAAAACCCGCTCGGTCACGGGTTTTACTAGCTTTGCCATCACGTATAAAAACGGCAAAATATCAGATTCACACGAAATATATGCCTTTTTATCTACTTTTGCAATACTTTGCTATGAAAATGCCGCCTTTTGTTTTGAACGTGTTCCCTCCACCAACAATAAAGCTTCACCATCCAGCCGATGAAAAATGTGTTTCATTGCAACCCAGTGACCAGTAAATGTCTTGGACCAGTTTTTGGTTGTTACTCCCACCAGTAACGCCAGTTCCTGGTATTCGTAACCTTCCCCACCAAAAAGCTCAGCTTTTACCGCCTGCGCCGCCAACCAGATCAACGTCTTCAGGCGCACCAGAGTTTTTCCTGCAATTTTTCTGGTACCGGATTGAGCATTAAATTCAGTCCACGCCCACTGCGTTATCGCGATCTGATGCTCCCAGCAAATGCTACCGCTGTAACACCACAGCAGCCAGGCTTTATGATGTTCTTCAAGAGACAGAACGGCGCGTCGCCATGATGATGTCGAAAACTCAACCGGACTGACCAGGGCAATTGATGAACCTTTCACCAGCGATTGCTTTCCCGGGATCGGTGGATTATCCAGCGTTACTATTTTTCCAGTGACCTTATCGCGGTACCGGATTTTTTTACGTCTGTAACGCCCTGTATTGAACATGGCATTCTCCTGCCAGGCTTCAAGCTGACCTTTTGTTGCTCCACTCAAATCAGCGGTGGCGATCGTGAGCTGCTCACGCACAAACTGTAAATACTGGTTATTCATGCGCACTCCAGTTCTGTGATTTTTATCCCCAGCCGACCACCGGGAATAACCTGACCGCGCATAATATTAACTTCATCAAACTGCTCATCGTCGATAATCAGTCCCGCATGTGTCAGTACATCCAGTGGTGCTTTCAGAATATTGTCCAGGTCACGACGGCGCTTATCCGGCGGCTCTGCAATAATTTTTATTGCCAGCCTTCCGGACAGATTTAATTTCAGTCGCTGCTGGCGAACAATAAGCGCCACATCCCGGCGATAACGCTCCCCTGCTTTTGATACAAAATATGTGCTGCCACGACGACGCCAGTAGGTATTCACCGTCGGCGGGTAAGGCAAAACAAATTCTATCCCCATCAGTAACCTCTTTTATCCAAGCACGCCGGTTGCAAAGGCGTGATCAAGAAAACGAAAAATTAAATCAACCTGAGAACCATGCTTTTCTTCGAACGCCAACGGATCTGCATGAAGCTCGTTATGATGTTTACGACACAACGGTAACGTAAAAATATCGTGGGCCTTTGTTCCCATTCCACCCTGACCGTGACCAATCAGGTGATGGGGGTCGTCGGCTGGTTGACCACAACACGCACACGGCTGTGTCTTCACCCAGCGCGTATATTTCTCATTTACCCAACGGCGACGTTTAGGTCGCCTCATGAAAGATTCAGGAGACTCCGGATCAACGGTAATGCTGACCACCGTCTTTTCCTGTGGCGGGATTTGTTGCTGGTGGACATGAGGCAACGGCGCAAGATTTTTTGTGCGCTGCTTCAGTATGCTGGTGGCGGTCTGCTCTCCCGGTACGATGTCGCTTTCGCGGTAAACCGTGCGGATTTTTTCCGCACGTAATCCCAGAGAACGACGTAATACTGCCTCCGGTAGCGCGTCCGCCACCTGATTGCAGACCGCCCACCAGGATAATTCAGCCAGCGATAATTCCCGTTCCTGTGCACCACTTATTGCGTGACGTATGACGTCAATCATCCAGGCTGTCAGATTTTGTTGAGCAAGCTGCCCGAGTGATTCGGATGTCTGGTCGCGCAGCTGGTTGTCGCAGTGCCAGCACAACAACATTGCGCCGGTACCGTAACGATGTATGACGGTTTCACTGTGGTGATAGTCTCCATGAGGCCACTGGCAGGATTTAACATGACGCAGGAGCCAGTCAGACAGTGCGCCAGCGCCGCCAGCAGCACGAATCACACGCTCATCGCTGAAAAACGGCAGCAATGTTTTATCTTCCGCCAGCGGCTGGCGAACGGCAGGAACGACTCCGGACGGCATACCGCGCATGTTTTTCGGTTCCGGCTCCACCAGCACCCTGCCGTTATGGAATACCTGCATGGATTCACGCCCCGGCTTAAGGACCACCAGCCCGAGTTCCGGTACCGGAACAGGTCGAAGTAATACCCGCACGTTACCTCCAGATGCGTTGCTGGAATGTGCGGGACGGACGCGGCGGGCGTTCGGAATAAGGGAGCCTGACGTAGATTATCCAGTGATGGTAGTCGAGGCTAAGGGCTTTCTTAAACTCATACCCACGTCTGCGGTAGTTATGAATCAGCCATTCGGCCTGTTCTTCAGTGCAGGGATCGTGCTGATACCAGTCATATTTGAATGTGTGAGAACACCGCCCTTGCCTGCTGGCAGGGGCGGTATCAGAATTGTGATGTTTGGTATTGTGCGCCATCGGTTTTCTCTGCTGGCGCAGCAGGTGCCAGTTGTTCAAGCTGGCGTGCGGCAATATTGTCTCTGATTTCTGTTGTCGTCAACAGGCAACGTGCTATCATCGAATGGTGTTCTATCCTACTCCGTGAGGTTTACCATGCGTACAACCCAACAATTCAGCATTACATTAACTAACGAAATGGCTGACATGGTGCGCGCCCGTGTGGCTTCCGGTGCCTATGCTTCAGAAAGCGAGGTCATTCGTGAAGGGCTTCGCGCACTGAATGAGCGCGATAAAGCAATCGAAGCGTGGTTAACGCATTCAGCCGCCCCCTCTCTTGATTCTATCCGCGAAACCCCAAACAACGGACGCTCCATTTCACAGGTTCGCGCCGCGATTCGATCCGGGAAGTAATCTGCATGACATATGAAGTCATCATTACTCCTGAGGCCGAACAACAAATAATCAACCTGCACAGGTATATAACGGAGAAAGCAGGGAACGTCATTGCTGACAATTATGCCAATGCGCTTCTTGATTATCTTGATGGGTTTTCTACATTCCCGCATCGGGGCAATAAACGCGATGATATTCGCCAGGGGATGCGGGTAACTCATTTCCGCCACAGAACGATTATTGCTTTTGCCGTTGATAGCAGAAAAGTCTTTATTGTCGGTATCTATCATGGTGGGCAAAGTTATGAAACCGATTTCTTATAAACTTTTACCCACATCATTCCGGTGTTAGAATTAACCGTCCGCCCCCTCTCTTACTGGCGGATTCGTAGGCTATATAAATCAAAGATCCCGGCTCATGTTTGTGTCGGGATCTTTTTTCGGCGATTTATCCCCAGCGGCAAATCGAATACACCACCAGCGCCACCGCCATCGCAATTCCTACCGTTGTGAATGCTTCAGGCCAGGTCATCGTAAAATATCCTCCACGCTTATCAGTCCGTTCCGCTCCAGATAACTCATCGCCTTATCCGGTAATTTGCAGTCTGGCTTCGCTTTCCTCAGTTGCCAGGTTAACTGCTTTACCAGCATGGTTAACTCATCGACCAGACGCTGATATCCCACTGGTTTGTATTCATGCAATTTACCGGCTGGCTCTGCTGCCAGCGATACCAGTGCGATTTCCAGAACAGCAATATCCATCTTATATGTGCGGATGATGTCATGGTCGATTGTGCCCGGTATGCACAGTCTCTGTGCTTCAATAGTCTCCTCTGCGTGAGCTATTAACTGCTCTCTGGTAAAAGTCGTCATGCCGTAGCCCCTTCTTGATATTTTTCAAACCAGAACACAACTGGGTCAGATTTCATTTCAACCAATCCCATACGAACCAGCGCTTTGCCTTTCCCGGACGCAAGGAATTCACGACGACCATCACTGATAATTCGCCGATAATCTTCCAGACTACTGCAATGCTTGTGCAGATTGCATGGGTGGCATGCCGGAACCATGTTGGATATATCGTCACGTTCCTGGTGAAGCATATTTCCATCAAAACGAATGACCGGTTTTACATGGTCTGCATGCCACTTTTCGCCAAGTTCGCAGCCGCAATAAGCACAGCGACCGCCGAACTTCATGCGCAGCTCTGCACGTTGTTTTTTCGTCAGTGCCATATCAGCTTTCCTTATACGGATTAATTTTATTGTGCAGTGTGTTGAACGACGCCCACACCACGTCGTTATACAATTCAATAACTGGCTCAATTATTTTCACGATAAACCAGACCAGTAATAGCGGGGATATCGGTATCATCAACACGATAAATATAATGAGAAACAAAAATTCTGTCGCTCTACTTTTTCTCGGATATTCTTTTCTGAATAATGTAGTCATTTCTTACCGCCCTTTCGGGCGGCCTCCTGACATTAATCATTGTGATAACTCATAGTTTCATTTGCAGCATCAACTGGATCAACATCCCACCAGCAATAATTTTGGTCGAGTCCTTCAGGTGTCCACGGCTCTAATTCATTTTTTGCCGCATTCTCGTCACCAGTAATTTTAAAAATCTGCTCAGAAAATTTCCTCACCCACTCGTTATATTTTTCCGCATTAATGGTTTTCTGTGTATTTAACATAGATATGCCTCCAGTTAAGGATTTGATTTTATTTACAGTGCTAAATTTAATTATTCAGTTCTGGATTTTGTCGCCCTGCGTATCCGCGCTTTCGCGTTACGCTCAATCTGAATTAACTTTTCTATATTTTTCCGTCTTTCCTGTTCCTCCTGGCGCAATAGCCTTACATCATCTGCCAGTCTGGTTTCTCTTTTCGCCACAGAGAGCATCCAGTCAAACGGCTCCACAACTGCACCGCAGATTTTACAGCGGACCTGACGCTCTTTTTCGTCAACCCGAACAGAGGCGTGATGACAATATGCTCTTTCCGATGGCTCATAAAGAAAATTAACCTGATTACGTGGGTCATCCTCTTTTACCGGAAATAAAACGATATTGCTTAACTCATCTTCTGGTTTTATTTCCATGCTCTTCTCCTTTGATGTGAATGCCAGCGGTAATTGAAGCCTGATAGCTAATTTCATTCACAGTATCGCCTCCTGAAATTTACCCTGATAGAAAGCCAGTACACGCTGCATAGCTGCGCTCTTCCGGCACTCGCTACAGATTATGTTCTGACGCCTGTCGTAGCGGCGTATTTCTCCGTCTGGTAATGACCAGATAAGGTCCGGATCAACCACAGATGTTTTCTTCAGATTTGCCCTTGAGAGTTTTTTGCGGGCATTTTGCCAGTCCTTACGCGCCTGCGCTGACGGGAATAACCCGTAACCAGAGTTGTATACATCGCCGCTGGCAACCAGCTCTCTTGCGAGAACGCTCATCAGATATCTTGTTGCCCCAGTTTTAGCTTCCAGTTGTCGTAACGTCTCTCGCCCGCTCTGGCGTACGAGATCAACAATCTGCCCTTTAATTTTTTCCCGCTCTTCCTGTGTAAATACTTTTGCCATAAGCCCTCCCCAGGAATCACTTTTCC
>ENA-UOZF01000170-UOZF01000170.1-food-metagenome-genome-assembly--contig:-NODE-170-length-26072-cov-4.753815_pt1 | contig 26072 bp, 27 predicted proteins | sample MGYA00249869_ERZ772725 | MGnify/ENA primary metagenome ERZ772725 (study PRJEB29005, sample SAMN08379455) | food metagenome | isolation source: cheese spiked with Escherichia coli O103 | study: EMG produced... | reverse complement strand
AAACCCCCCCCCCCCCCCCCAACCCCCCCCCCCAAAAACCTATAACCCCACCTCTCACCACCAATACTTTAAAAACCACCCCACCTTAAAAAAAATTTATTAAAACCACAAAAACCCCCCAACCGAAGTCCGACACATCAAAAACAAAAATAATTTAACAGCTGGTGTACCGAACCATTCGATACGTGATTCAACTGTGTCTTTGATTGCTTTTGTACCTGGTGCAAGAACTTTACGAGGATCGAAGCCTTTTTCAGCTTGATCTTTGTTTTCTGCATAGTATTCTTTAACAGCGTTTGACCATGCGATTTGTTGTTCTGTATTAACGTTAACTTTTGAGATACCCATTTCGATTGCTTTAAGGATTTGTTCCTTAGGAATACCTGAACCACCATGTAATACAAGTGGTAAGTCAATAGCGTCAGCTAATTCTTGTAAACGGTCAAAGCTTAAACCTTGCCAGTTTTCAGGGTATACACCATGAATATTACCAATACCAACTGCTAAGTAGTCAGGACCAGCAGCTGCTAATTGTTTAGCTTCTTCAACGTCAGCTAATTCGCCAGCACCGATGATACCGTCTTCTTCGCCACCAATTGAACCAACTTCGGCTTCAACTGAGATGCCTTTAGCATGTGCTAAAGCAACGATTTCTTTTGTCTTTGCTAAGTTTTCTTCGAATGGTAAATCATGACCATCGAACATAACTGAGTTGTAACCAACTTCGATACATTCTTTAGCAGCTTCGTAGTTACCGTGATCTAAATGCATGATAACAGGAACTGTGATGTTCATTGACTTGATTGTTTGTTCAACCAAGTTCTTGCATAATTCGTAACCACCCATATATTTAGCAGCACCCATTGATGTTTGGATCAAGATTGGTGTGTTAGTTTCTTGAGCAGCACCTAAGATAGCACGTGTCCATTCAAGGTTGTTTGTGTTGAAAGCACCAACAGCGTAATGACCTTCACGAGCAGCTTTAAAGATTTCTGTACCATTAACTAATGACATGAAAAAGCCTCCAGATTAATTGCAACTTTTGCGTTGCGATTTTTGAATACGAATCTATTTTAACATATTTTCACCTAATATAAATCATAAATCCGTAACTTCCTGAAAGTGAAAGCGTAATCATTCTGCTTGATTATTTTACACCAATTAAAAAGCACACTAGTTAATCTAGTGTGCTTTTACGACAATTGCTTCAAAGTGCGCCCGGCGAGAATCGAACTCGCAACCTATCGCTTAGGAGGCGATTGCTCTATCCAGTTGAGCCACAAGCGCCTATGAGTCATATTGTCGCATCTGTTGTTTTAATTGTAAAGTTGATTTTAATAAATCTTTATTCATCCGTTAAAACGGCGTTCATCGTTTCTTGACCTAAAAAGAACACGGCACCAGCCGCTAATAGTATCGCACCCGTAAAAAGTGTAAAAATCACGGCTACTGATACCCCCTGCTGAATTAGCGCACCAACTAAAAATGGCCCAACCACACCGCCAATTCGCCCGATGCCAGCTGCTAAACCACTCCCACTTCCACGGACAAGTGCAGGATATTGTTCTGGGGTATAAGCATATAGCGCCCCCCATGCACCAAGATTGAAAAAGGATAACAGCGCACCGGCCACGAGTAACATGGCAACTGAGTTTGCATTGCCAAACAATAATGCACTGAGTGCTGTTCCGATTAGAAAGCCACCTAAAACACGTTTCCGCCCCCATTTTTCAATCAACCATGCTGCTACAAAGTAGCCTGGTAATTGTGCCAAGGTCATAATCAGCACATATTCAAAACTTTTAACCAAGCTGAACCCTTTTAAGACCATCACACTGGGGAGCCATAAAAACATCCCATAGTATGAAAAGACCACTAAAAACCATACGAGCCATAACATAATTGTTCTTTGGCGATACGCTGGTTCAAATAAAACACGCAATCGTTGCATGAATGGTACCTTACGGTTAATCGTCGTCGGTTCATGCTCTTGTTTAACATGTTTCCGTAACACAAGTGTGTAGATGGCGGGCAATGACGTGATCAATAAGACCACTCGCCAGCCCCAAACTGGAATGACAAAATAGGCGAGTAAACTGGCAACTAACCACCCGGCTGCCCAAAAACTTTCTAACAATACGACAGCCCGACCGCGCGATGCCGTTGGCGTATTCTCCGAGATTAATGTCGAGGCTACCGGTAGCTCGCCACCCAACCCAGCACCAACCAATAACCGGAGTACTAGAAATAGACTCAACGATGTACTAAAGGCAGATATCCCATTGCCAATCGAAAATACTAATAAGGAACAAAGTAAACTGTTTTTTCGACCAATTTTATCAGCTAAAATGCCGAAAATAACGGCGCCAAAAACCATTCCAATTGAACTGACACTCCCAATTAATCCCATTTGTGCGCTACTGAGTTGCCACTCTTTGGCAAGCGCAGCAATCACAAACGATAGCATCCCCACATCCATTGCATCGAACAACCATGCACCACCTGCAGCCCATAAAAGTGTCCTATGTTCTTTTGTCATCCCGCATTACTCCCTTATGTTATGAATGGTCCTATCATACAAAAAGAGTTTACAGATGTCAAGACACCTAATTATGCATTATAATAAATATTTATCTGTTTAAGCGCTGCGACAATTTGCTTAAATCGTTGTTCTGACGCGCATTCAATCGTGTGTAAATGAATGCCGTCGGTTAATGTTGAAAGTAATTTCTGATGGGACATTGTGGCCATTTTTTGCATAAAGCCTTTGACATCTGTCAAGGTGCCGATTCCCAGTTGACCGGTCAGTTCACCATACAATGGATGATCAACGGTCACGTCGATCACGCGCCCCCCATTTTCAACAATCGATGTCAATTCGAGTTCAGTCTGCCCGTGATTTTGCTGACAGGCAACTTGTGCCTGATATGGCATTGTTTGTTGCGTCTGCGTTTGGTCGTAATAACCGCTAACTGTCGCAATAATTTGGGCCCCTTGTGCGCGAAGTAAGGCGATATCCCCAACAATTGTCTGCCGGCTAACTTTATATTGTTGCGCTAATACTTTGGCACTGATGGGTTGCGCACTCTTTTGAATTGCATTCAGAATTGCTGTACGTCGTTCTTGCGTTGTCATATTGCCACCTCGTCTTGATTTCTTACGCTATATTCTAAGCGTTCTAAAGGCAAAAAGAAAGTGGAGGGTTGAAACGAACTCATTTTTCCGGATAACCTAAAAATACATATTATGGCTTAAACCCGCCATAATATGTATTTTTCTGTTAATCCTCAAAGCCAACCCGTTCGACTGCGCACTCTATAGTATTTCCCCGTTGCTTTTAATGACTTTTTGGTACCAGTAGAAACTGTCTTTTGGATAGCGGTTTAGTTCTCTTTCTTCTGTTTCGTCGCGATCCACGTAGACGAAGCCATAGCGTTTTTGATAGCCGTTTGTCCAACTTAATAAATCTGTGAAGCTCCATGTCGTGTAACCGATGACCGAAACACCATCGGTAATAGCTTCGTGAATGGCTTGAACGTGCGCCTTTAAAAAGGCAATCCGGTAGTCGTCGTGCACTTGCCCGCCTTCTTTCAAGGTGTCATAAGCCCCTAAACCGTTCTCAGTAATTAAGACCGGCAGTCCATAACGGCTCTCAATACGTCTGAGTGCGATTCGAAGTCCTTCGGGGTCAATATTCCAATCCCAGTCAGTTTGTTGCATATAGGGGTTATCAGCGGTCTTGTAGACGCCTGGCAACCCACTTGCTTGGCTAGTGTCCTTTTTACCGGAAGTATTTTGCTTGGTCAAGCCAACGCCACCTTCTAATGGATTAGTCGTAACCGTCATCGTCTGATAGTAATTCAACCCCATAAAATCGGGATGTGCGAGTGGATCGGCTAATAAAGCTTGGTCCGCTTCAGTAATTTCGGGTGCAATCCCGTTTCGTTCGAGATAAGTCATCACTAATTTCGGATAACGGCCCCAAGCATAAACGTCCATCCACAAATCAGCATTAATTTGTTCGGCATTATCAGCCGCAATTTGATTTTCTGGGTCCGCATTCAGCGCATAAGTTGGGCTGTAGGCAAAACTAGGTCCGATGCCCCCTTGATAGCCTTTTTCATGGAATAATTTAATCGCACTAGCATTGGCAAGGTTTGCCATATGATTAGCTTGATAAGTTCGCTTAGCATCAGTCACTGCTGGCGGATGCTCCGCTGTTAAATAGCCGTGAGTGATGAAGACATTTTGTTCGTTCAAGGTAACCCAATGTTGCACACGATCGCCGAAGCGTTCGAACAATAAGCCTGCGTAGTTGGTAAAATCTTCAATAATTTGACGCGATTCCCAACCGCCATATTCGGCTTGCAACGCTTGCGGTAAGTCCCAATGATAAATCGTCACGATTGGTTCATTATCATTGGCAATTAATGTATTAATTAAACGATGATAAAAGGCTAAGCCCGCCTCATTCACAGCGCCTTTACCATTTGGTAAGACCCGTGGCCATGAAATCGAAAAACGATAGGCTTTGAGCCCAGCGCGTGCCATTAGCGCCACGTCTTCTTCGAAACGGTGATAGTGATCCACCGCTACATCACCATTCGTGGCTTTGAACGTTTTGCCTGGAATGCGGACAAATTCATCCCACACAGACCGGCCCTTACCATCTTCTTGGTAGGCCCCTTCAATTTGATAGGCCGCAGAAGCTGACCCCCACAAAAAATCTTTAGGAAATGGTGCTAATTGATGGTATTCCATTACTGGTCATCCTACTTTCTCTCAAAGTCATTGCTTATTATTCTGCTTGATATGCTTTTTCGATTTGTTTCAACATTTTCTTAAAGCCGCGTTTACGCATGAAACCCATGACAAAGGCCATCAACATATCATTGGTTTGTTGTAATTTACCATTTGCTTTGGCATTTTCGCGATAGATAACTTCAATAGACTGCGGTCCATTCGCGAAAATATCGTAACTTGATTGATAGCTCCCCCGGGTAGAAGTCGTTTCGTAGTGATAACTCTGATCTTTAATCAGTTGCGTAATCTTCAATGTCGCCCGATTCTTGCCAAATTGCTTGTCGTACGAATAATTAGGCAACTGCGCTTCAGTTAGTTTATCCCCAGTTTGTTGCTTAATATCAAACAACACTGATTCCAGAATTTTCTGATAAAAATAACTAGCTGGCATTTTTAAATTTAATTTAATTTCCATCCCGTTCCCACTCTTCTCTTCAATGTGCCATTTGTTGCTTTTAACTAAAAAGGGCTCGAACAAAAGTCATTTTGTCTTAGCCCTTTTGTTCATTAGCCAAACTTTAATCGACTGGTACACCGGCCATCTTCTTGTAAATGTCAACGACTTCGCCTGCTAAATCGCGGAAAGTAATTGCGTTCATCAAGTGATCTTGTGAGTGAACCGTCAATAATGTCACTTGCATGTGATCGCCACTTGCTTCTTTGGTTAACATATCTGTTTGTGAATTATGGGCTTCTGATAAAGCGGCATCCGCTTCTGCAAGTTTGGCAGCTGCTGTTTCGAAGTCACCTTTCTTAGCGGCCATGATTGCTTCCATTGAGCTACTCTTGGCGTTCCCACCGTTGATAATTAATCCCATGATTGCTTCTAAGTTCTGTTCTTCTGCCATAGTATGGCACCTCCTATGATCATCTCATCGTGAACCACTTTCGTAACCATTCATCAATTGGTCTAGATATTTTTTCGAGAATGACTAACCAATCCATTAAAAGGCTTTCAAAAGTTAGTTCCTGATTGTGAGAGTTCGCCACTATCGCATTTTGCGAAGCGAAAGAAAATCCTTACTTATATTGTAATCGCTTCCTGATATTTGTCAATCAATTACTGATAACCTTTTCACAAACGGACTAGTCCAAAAAAAAGAAACCTTAACAGGTTGTTAAGGTTTCTCGCTCAATCTGGATTAGACCACTAGTCATTATTTTTCTTATGGTAACCCTTATTCTTTTGATTTCGTTTACGGTTTTTCTTATGTTTTGGTTTTAATGGTGCAGCTGGCTGTTGGCGAACTGGTACTACTTTGGCTTTGCGCGCGCTTGTCGTCGGCGTAGCCTTTTGTACTTGTCCTTCTGTTGCTTCACCAGTGGTTGGTACAGCAGATGTTGCTTTCGTTGCAGCAACTGGTGCTACTTTAGGCGTCACTGGTTTTTCGGCTTCCAAATGATCACCGACCAAATAACGGGTCACAAGATCATATTCAGGCGCCAATAACTTACGCAAATTCCGCCCATCGTGTTGATTGCCCAACGTCAAAACAGTCCCCGTGCGTCCCATCCGACCAGTCCGACCAGCACGATGAATGTAAGTGATTTTTGCGTTTGGTACATCAAAATTAATCACATAAGGTAAGTCAGTGATATCCAAGCCACGGCCAGCCACGTCCGTTGCTAGTAAGAGTTGAATCTTACCTTCACGGAAATCTTTGAGCGCTTTTTGGCGTTCTGTTTGGCGACCTTGCCCTGAGAGTGCGGCATACGTTACTTTTTGATGTTTTAACGTTTGTGCAGCTTGTAAGAGTTGCGCGGATTGGTTAAAAATGACCAAACCTCTAAAATTCTTTTGATGTGCTAAATGGCGTAAGACGTTCACTTTTTGAGCGTTACCAGTTGGGATAAATGCATGCAACACTTCCCCACCCGTCTTATCAATCCCACGCACGTCGATTGTTTCGATTGGCACGCCGAACCATGTTTCCAACTCTAATAAGATATCGGTTGATGTCGCTGAAAAGAAGCCAAGTTGCACATCGGCAGGTGATTCTTGCACGATATGGCGGGTTTCTGAAAGCCCGCTATCCGTCAATAATTCGTCAGCTTCATCCATAATAATCGCTTGGAGTGTATGGAATTTCACTTTCCGTTGTTCGCTCAATTCTAATAACCGACCAGTCGTTGCCACGATAATCTCTGGTTTGGCCTTAAGCCGTTCGATTTGGCGTTTAACATTCGCCTTCCCCGTAATCGCTTGGACATTACAGTCGATTGCCTTGGCATAAGGTTGAATGACGTCCCGTGTTTGGATCACCAATTCCTGTGAAGGGGCCAAAATTAAGACTTGTAGCCCTTCGCCCGGCATAATTTTTTCTAATAACGGCAATGAAAACGCGAGGGTTTTCCCAGAACCCGTGGGTGCCAGTCCTAGAATTGATTGGTCTTTTTTCAGTGGTTGATAAACTGCCTCTTGGATGGGTGACATTTCTGTAAATCCTTGTTCATCCCATAGTGCTTGAAATAGTGGTGAAACGCTCATGTATTGCCTCCGTCATGTTAATCTGCATCAAATGTTATTCCGGCCGACTGTCTTAATTGATATAAAACTTGGTTGACCGATTCACTTAGCTGTAATAATTCATGATACCGTTTTGTGTCACGATTAGCAATCATCGCCGCGAAATTTTCTGCCTCAGCAACCATTGGATTAGCAAGTGATTGTTCCCCTAGTGACTCAATCTTTTGCCCACCTTCGCTGTAGCGGTCAACACTGCCGATTGTGCCGGCATTATCGAGGACAATCGTCGTTTGGCCACCATAAATTTCAGACGTTAGATAGGAATCAACGGTTTTGCCAAAAATCAACGTGACGTTAAAGGTTGGATAACGCAGTGTTGCGACCCCTTTACCATCCACTCCAGTTGGTAACAATTCAGCTTGATAATCGACTGAATCGGGCACACCAAACCAGCTGACGGCATCATAGACGACATACACGCCGAGATCTTGTAAAGCTCCTCCAGAAAAATGTGGTGAGAAAATATTCGGTTCTTCACCCGCTAAAACAGCGTCATAGCGTGATGAATATTTCATATAGCTCAAGGTCGCGCCATTGATCGCCGGTAATGCGTTGATGGCTTGTTGTACAATCTTAAAGTTAGCCTCATGAATATGACGTGCTGCTTCGAATAAGAATTGGTCTGGATGTTGCTTTAATAATGTTTGCATGGCTGCCATTTCAGCCGGATTACTGAAGGCAGGTTTTTCCACGATGACATTTTTACCCGCTAAAATTGCTTGCTTCGCTTGTTCAAAGTGCAGACTATTAGGTGATGCAATGTAGACGGTTTCAAATTCATTGGCATTCATAAACCCGTCTAAGTCAGTGTAACTTGTGGCTTCTGGTGCGTGATACTTCGTTTTAAATTGGTCGGCTTTATCTGCCGTCCGTGAATAAACAGCTGTTAACTTAAATGATTCAGATTCCCGGGCCGCATCAACAAATTGTCCCGTAATCCAGTTAGTCCCAATAATCCCAAGTGTTTGCATTATAATCAGCTCCCTTATTTAATACTGCCAGTATACGGGATTTAGATCTAGAAGCCTATCGAAAAGTTTTTCTACTGATAAGAATTCCGCCACTATTCACTTCTTTACCCATTCCTTAAAAAACCAGTCGTAAGTCCGATAATTAATTGTCCGCAAACTAACTATTTCGTGGTAGAATAATAGTAAGTTGGGGTGTGACTTATGCGATTTTTTAAATTTCAAAAACCACAAGCAATTTTAAATCAAACCATTCACCAGTATCAGCAAAAAGTTCGGACGACTCAAGCGAGTAAAGTAGCGACTTTTTATGCTGGACACTGGTCTTTTAATGACAACCAAACCCGAAAAAAACACACATTAGAAATTACACCGAACTTGTTGGTGCAAATCGATCATAAGCCATTGAGTGGTCAAGTCATTTCCCTCACGGAAAACGAATTGGTCTTTCTCGATCACTACGGCTATCAATTAAAAATTACTTGTGAAAATCAACGGCCCGTTTCAATTTACGATGAAGCCGAAGATATGGATTATCCAATCGAATAGCTATTAAAAAAGGCCCATAACGCTTAGCGTTATGGGCCTTTTTAGTTATTCTTTATTTGTTCAACATTTTTTGAGCTTTATCTGGGACTTCGTTTTTGGCAACCTTTTCCCATGAAACCACACCCTTATTTTTATTGACGATTAATTTGAGGTACGCATTTCGTTTAAGCGGCGTTGATTTGTTACCATTAAAATCAACTTTTTTGGTAACACCATCTTCATTGTAGGCTGCTTGTTGATAGTTATAATCGATAACCGTTTCCCCTGCTGAATCCTTTTCTTCCATTCGTGTTCCGTTTGAAACAATCTGTGTATAGTAGGCTTCCCCACCGTAATAATAGCTATGAATTCCCCAACTACCACCGATGAAAACCACCACGATTGCGATTAATAATAACCAGCCTTTGTGTTTAATCATTATTTTCTCTCCGTTTCTATTTAATAGTCTGCCATTGTTGCTTGGTGCCAGTAAAAACTGCTAACTGATAGTTCGTCTGATTATCACTGTTTGGAATCTGACTAGCCATTGTGTATTGCCAGAACCCGTTCTTAGTCGCCAATGTTGGCTGTTCCCGCGTAGTTTGCCACAATGGATAGTCTCCTTTGTGTGGCACATACCGTTTTAATAAGCTGGGTGCACCACCAATGAGACAATTTTGATGATAATGTTGATTAATCAAGGTCACTAGCTGCGCCAGTGCCATTTGCGTTTTCTTTTGTGCGGGCGGTTGTTGTGCATAGTCGTTATAATAATCCAAATAGATCATAATTGGTAAATCACCCGTCTGGCTGCCAACTGCTTTAAAAAGTTGGTCAGCTTGGCGTTCAGGCGAACTATCAAAACTAAAAAAATGAAAGATGCCCACGCGTAAGCCAGTGCCACTTGCTCGACTGTAATTGGTGTCGAAATTATCATCCTTGTAACTGGCCCCTTCAGTTGCTTTTAAATAAACAAACTGAATACCGTCCTTTTTTAACCCGTCAAAATCTTGGTAACCATCTGACTGACTTAATTGCATCCCTAGAATCGGATATTGCGTCGCGCTTGGTCGATCCGAACGGTGTTTCAACCACCAGATAGCACCACCAAGACACAGAGCTACCGCGATAATGCCGATAATTATTTGTCGCCAATAGCGCTTTTGGAAACTGTCTTGAAAAATCGGTGTCACTTTTCGTCTCATCCACGGTTCCTCCATTTCCAGCCTTAGTACGCTTAGTTTACTATCTTCATGCATTCGAGACAAGCCACCTAACAATTTTGTTCGTTACTGTCACTTAGAGTTGCCTTTTATTGGTAATCAGATACAATGTGAACAAAGGGAGGCGGAATATGTTAGATGAACGCTTAGTGGGGTTAACGTTTACTTTACAGGATGCTAAATCAACCGGCACCGTTAATTTTTTTGGCATCTTATATCATTACCGTGTCGAAGGACCAGCTAGCGCTGGCTTACTCGTCATGGTAACGGCCGTCACACCTTTAGCTTTAATCGTGACAGCGCACCACAATATTCTGGCGTATTAAACCAGACAAAAGGGAGTTTTTATTATGGGTATTTTCATCAGTATTTTAATCATTCTTGTTTTAGTGATTGTTGCAGTCACCCTCTTTTCATCATTTGCCTTGATTCATACCGGGGAAGTTGGGATTTTGGAACGCTTAGGGGTCTACGTTAAAACGCTTGATCCTGGTTTCCATTTGGTCATTCCATTCATTTATCACATCACAGAAATCGTTAATATGAAACAAATCCCCTTAAAAGTCGCTGAACAAGAAGTCATTACCAAAGACAACGTGGTTGTTATGATTTCGGAAACGATTAAATATCACATCACTGACGTCAATGCGTACGTTTATAAAAATAAAGATTCCGTCCTAAGTATGGTCCAAGACACCCGTGCACAATTACGTGGGATTATTGGGAACATGGACTTGAACGATGTTTTAAATGGCACCGAAAGAATTAACCAAACCCTTTTTGAACAACTTAGCGAAGTAACAGCCGGCTACGGCTTAAACGTTGATCGGGTCAATATCGATTCAATTCAAGTGGCCCACGACATCCAAGAATCAATGAATAAATTGCTCCGTGCTTCGCGTGAAAAAGAAGCCAACATTATGGAAGCCGAAGGGCTCAAAGCCGCCGCAATCCGTAAAGCTGAAGGGTTAAAAGAAGCGAATATTCTAGAAGCCGAAGCCAATAAACAAACACAAATTTTGGAAGCTGAAGGGAAAGCTCAAAGTGAACGAACAATTGCCGAAGCTGTTAAAGATCAAATTAATTTGATCAACGCCAGCTTAGTCAATAACGGCGAACTCTATCTTCAATATAAGAATATTGAAGCGATGGAACACATCGCAGACGGTCAAAATAACACCATTGTCTTGCCAAATAAGTCAATCGATAGCTTGGGTAATTTGCCAGCAATTGGTGCTCTGGTTCAAAAAGAAAGTACCAAGCATTCTAATTAATGAGTGCCAATAAAAAAGGCCCCAGAATAACAACCTTACTGCTATTCTGGGGCTTTTTTTATTGGTCTTCTGAAGGTGTTGAATCCTTAGGTGTTGGTTGTGTATTGCGGGTGTTCTTTTTGCTGAGAATGTACTGTTCCAACAAGGCCACAATCTGTTGATTCTGTGGTAGATCAGAGTGTTGTGCTTGGTCACCTGTCACTGTAATTTCGGTGTAGTGCTTGACTTGTCCTTGATAAATGTACTTTCCCGCCTCTACACTACGCGCGGGTACAATCCCATCATTTTCAAAGTTTTCCGTTCCCGCAATTGAATACATCGATAAGTTCGTCGGAATATTTTTACGTTTCTTAATGAAATCCGTCAGCATCTGTGACTTATGCGTAATCGACGTTTCGGAAAAGTTATACGGCGAACCAATCGTCATCAACTTCTTCACTGTAATATCATCGCGATTAAAATAAGCTTCTAAAAAAGCTGTATAAATTAAGCCACCATTGGAATGGCCAACCGCTTTAAAGTTATTAAATTGATACTTCTTAGTCAACGCGGTAAACGCGAGCGAAAACCATTTAGCTTGCTTTTGAATATTACTGTAACCGTCCTTATTATTTTCAAAACCAACCACGATAAACGGTTCATTATCCCGCGGTTTAATTTCCCCTGAATAGCTAATCTGATTATTTTCATGCACAGTTAGTTTTAACAAGCTGTGCCGATTCCCGCGGTTAGCGTTCAATTTAGCCACTAATTCATCAAACCGATTTTGGGTTGCACTACTCCCTGGAATAAAAATTACCGGTGACATTCGTGAATCATGGCGCTTAGCTAAGGTCATCACGCTCTGGCGACTCCATTGAGCAGCTGGCCACATTAATCCGCCGATCAAGGCCAAACTAATGACTAACAACCAGAGGCTTTTTTTTCTTAATTTGGCCAATTTATGCCGCCTCCTTTACAAGTGCTAATTGATCTGCCAATTGGACAAACGGCTTGTAGATCATCACGCCGACGACAACGTTTAATACCGTCACCGCCAGCGCGACTAAATTACCGTTGGTGCCCATGAACGCTTGCAATAAGCCGGGGGTCCCAAGTGGAACCGTGAAGACTACCGATGGCATGAGATTCAATGCAACTGCTGCCGATGCAATCCCCATGTTTACCAGTGGTACCAATAAGAATGGAATCACATACAAGCCATTTCCAATGACAGGCATTCCCACAAGGACCGCGCTATTAAAGTTAAATAAAACGGGCAACAGCGACCATCGACCAATCAAATGATAATCCCTTTGTTTGCTGAAGATGAAAACGGCAATCACTAAGGCTAATGTCCCACCCGTCCCGCCAATCGCACCAAAGGGTTCATACAAAGTCCCTAACGTGAATGGATATGGAACGTGCCAAGCCGTGTGATGACTAAACGCATAGTTTAAGTTGGCCGAAGATGCGATTCCCTCACGCCCAAATTGGACCAATGTTGGCATACTCGTTAATCCAAAAAAAGTTAAGCTAGTGGCCGCTAAACCAGTCCCCAACGTGAAAAGCAGGCCCGTTTGATTTGCTTTTAGTGATTGTAATCGTAAGATGACTTGATCTGGCAAGATTGAAATCGCCAACCAATTTAGCAGGACACTCAGCCCTAAAATGACGCCGAGCACCAATAAAATCGCCCACATAGAATCCAATGAACGTCCTACAGCTGACCCATTCAGCGCTAAATCACGCCGATGAGAACGACCTAATATTATCAAGGCTAATCCAGTCAGATAGCCGACTAATAGGCCAAAAAATAAGCCCCCCATTCCCAACATCTGGCTATTGAAAGATAAGCCCTCATTTGGCGTCAACCGTAACGCTAAGATTAAATAGGCAATGAGCCCCGTAATGCTGGCTAATTGTTCATCACGCTTATAGCGTTTGGCTGTATAGCGTGCCGCACACATCGCTGCTAATGCCGCAACGATTCCTAACGTCAAACTCGTAATGCTGTCAAACATCATCTGAAAGATATTCCGTTTACTCAACCAATTCGAAAGATGAAATACATTCACAACAAAACTATTCCGGTTAAAAAGTGCTAGTTGGATGAGTTGGCTGATACTCCCAATCAAGACAAATGGAAATAACAACGTTAAACTTCGCTGCATAATCTGATAGACCGCCGCGGATTGGAATCGGTTAAAATGTTGCGCTAAGCGCATCATTATAGATTGTTTTTTGACATTCATGCGTTAACCCTCTAAACATGTTTTGATAATTTCATTCTAGCCGACCTTCCGCTTAAATGCACGTCTGAACGCAAAAAACGGGTCGCTACTTTCCATCTCTGGATAATAACGACCCGCTAAAACGTGCTTTTTGTGGCAACTTCTTCCGTCTAGCTACGTCTGTCAAATCACCAACTTGTTGGTTATTCGCCAGCCTAGGCTATACTCAGAAGTTAACCGCCACAAACGCACTTTATTTTAATACTAATTTAGTGACACTTTCGACGTGTAGCGTTTGTGGGAACATGTCGACTGGTTGTGTGCTTTCTGCTTGGTAGCCTTGGGCTGCCAATAGTTCTAAATCACGCGCCAATGTTGCTGGATTACAGCTGACATAGACCATCTTGGCTGGTTTTAATTGACCAACGGCTTCGATGAAGCTAGCTTCCAACCCTTTACGTGGTGGGTCAACAATCAAAGCATCGACTTTTAAGTCATCTGCTTGCCATTGCGCCATCACTTCTTCGGCTTTACCGAGTGTAAATTCAACGTTTTCGATGCCGTTAATCTTGGCATTGTGCCGCGCATCCATAACAGCTGATTCAACAACTTCAACACCGTAAACTTGCTTAGCATGTTTAGCGACTGCTAATGAAATCGTCCCAATCCCTGAATAAGCATCGATGACTGTTTCGTTCCCCGTTAATTCAGCAGCTTCGATTGCCTTATTATACAAGACTTCCGTTTGCACTGGGTTCACTTGGTAGAATGACTGTGCTGAAATTTCGAACTTCAAGCCCATTAATTCATCACGAATAAAGTCGCGGCCAGCGATTAATTTTGTTTCGTCACCAAAGATGACGTTCGTTTGAGCAGCATTGACGTTTTGCATGATGCTGACCACTTCTGGTAAAGCTTTTTTGATTTCAACGGCGATTTCACGGGCAGCCGGTAATTTCTTACTCCGCGTGATGAAGACAATCATCATTTCGTGGCTGTAATAACCGCGGCGAACCATAATGGTCTTCAAAACACCCTTATGCGTATCTTCGTTGTATGGATCAATGTAGAAACGACGCAAGATATCACGAATGACCTTGATAGCTTCATCAATCTTAGGATCTTGAATGTAGAAGTCTTCCATTGGCATCACTTGATGACTGTGTTTCCGGTAGAAACCAGTTGTTAAAGCACCATCGATAAACCGAACAGGAACTTGTGCCTTGTTCCGGTAACCTGTTGGATCATCCATCCCTAAAACAGGTTGCACTGGAATATCTAAATGGGCTTTTTGGAAGACGTTCAAGACTTGGTTACGCTTGAAATCTAATTGGGCTGGGTATGCCAAGTGTTGTAATGGCGCAATCCCAGTTTGTGAGTAAATGTTAGCTTTTGATTCAACGCGGTCTGGGCTTTTCTTCAATAAATTAACTAAGCGCGCAAAACCATATTGTTTATTGACCTTTGTGACTTGGATTTCAGCTTGTTCATCGGGCAAAACGCCTTCGATAAACAACGGATAGTTGTCGACTTTAGCGACCCCCATGCCTTCATAGGTTAAATCCATAATATCAACCGTCAATGTTTCATTTTTTCTTACAGGTGCTTGTATTTTCATAGTTACCTCTTTTTAATTGTGTAAAAAGAGTCTGAGACAAAACTGAGTTTTGCTTCGGACTCTTTTCTTAGCTACAAGTGTGCGGTCAATCCGCCCACGTTATCCAATGTTCCAGTTTAACCTATTTTACCATCGCCGTCTATGTCTTCTTCAGAAATCGCTTCGACTTCCTTTACGAATAAATCTTCGGCAGACTGCTGAGTAGGGGTTTCTGATGTAATAGCGTGATCTGGAATATCTTCCTTATTCACATACATCTCGATATGTTGTTGCAAGTTGGTAAAGGTCATTGGTGCATCGCCACCGTATTCGCCATCTAAATTAATCATCATCTTAACGTCATCATCACCAGGACGCGCAACTAGTTTTGACGTCTTGGTATAAATGACCCGTGGATCATTAACGTGTTTGCCACCTTTAATGACGAGTGCGATTAAATGGACTAATTCGGCCATGTTGGCTGTCTTAACCACAATCAATGAGAAATTACCATCATTCAGTTGTGCATCCGGCGCAATCTGTTCAAATCCACCAACTGAACTGGTTAAACCGAGTAAGAATAGGGAAGCTTCCCCATCATACGTACCTTCATCATATTCCAGATGCATCTTAATCGGTTTAATTTGGGGTAACATCTCAGCACCTTTTACGACATACGCGAGATAGCCAAAAATTGACTTAAAGTCTGAGGGGACTTCATAGGTCAATTCGGTTAGCAAACCACCACCAGCAATGTTCATGAAGTAATTGTCATTGGCTTGACCGATATCCATCTTAAGCGTTTGGTTCTTCAAAATCACGCGGGCTGCTTCAACCGGATTATCACGCGGAATCTTCAAAGCCCGAGCATAATCGTTTGTTGTCCCAGCCGGAATGACGGCCATCATTGGGCGTTTTTCCAAGCCGGCAATGCCGTTGACGACTTCATTAATTGTCCCATCACCGCCAGCGGCAACGATTAAATCGAAGTCCGCCTTTGCTGCTCTTGTGGCCTCTTTTTGCGCTGAAGCTTCTTCAGGCGTTGTTTGAAAAGCACTCGCTTCATAACCCGCTTGTTCCAAAATATCCAGAATATCAGCGACACTACGTTTCATCACTTCATGTCCTGAAGTTGGATTATAAATTAACCGTGCACGTTTTTGCATTCGAATCTCCTAAAATATCAATTATCGTTTGTTCAATTCGGCCATCAACAAGTCATTGACAACTTTCGGATTAGCTTGACCCCGTGTTTCCTTCATAATCTTACCGACTAAGAACCCAACTGCGCGGTCTTTACCGTTCTTGAAATCGTCAATTGATTGTTGGTTGTCATCTAAAATACCTGTGATGATTGGTGTCAACTTAGCAGGGTCTGATAATTGGACCATGCCTTTAGCTTCAACCCAGGCTTTTGGATCCGTGTCATTTTGGATAATTTCTTGGAAGACTTTCTTAGCAATCTTCGATGAAATAATCCCGTCTTTAATTAAATTGATCATTTGGGCTAAGTGGGCAGGTGTGAGGGCTGTTTCTTGAAGGTCAATTTGTTTGTCGTTCAAGTAAGCATTCACTTCACCCATCAACCAGTTAGAAACTTGTTTTGGTGCGGCGCCATCAGCAACAGCTGCTTCAAAGAAGTCAGACATTTCCTTGGTGTTCGTCAAGACACCCGCATCGTATTCAGGCAAGCCCAATTCATCCACATAGCGTGCACGCCGTTTAGCCGGCATTTCAGGCATATTGTCTTGAACTTCTTGTAACCAATCATCACCAATGTGTAATGGTGGTAGATCTGGTTCTGGGAAATAACGATAGTCATCCGCACCGGTCTTAACCCGCATAAGGAATGTTTCGCCCGTTTTTTCGTCAAAACGACGGGTTTCAGGGCGCACTGTTTCGCCAGCAATCAAAAGTTGTGATTGACGCTTGATTTCATAAGCTAACCCCAAACGGACGTGATTAAAGGAGTTCAAGTTCTTCAATTCTGATTTCACACCATATTGCTTCGCACCGATTGGTCGCACAGAAATGTTAGTATCTACCCGCATTGAGCCTTCTTCCATCTTAACGTCAGATGCGCCAGTAAATTGAACAATTTGGCGTAACGTTTCAAGGTAAGCATAGGCTTCTTCAGGCGTTGACATATCAGGTTTTGAAACAATTTCAATCAAGGCAGTCCCTTGACGGTTTAAATCGACATATGAATAGCCGTCTGAACCATGGGTATTCTTCCCGGCATCTTCTTCAACGTGCAATTCAGCAATCCCGATTTGCTTTGTATGGCCATCGACTTCGACTTCGATATAGCCATCTTTACCAAGGGGTTGTTCGTATTGTGTGATTTGGTAAGCTTTTGGATTATCTGGATAGAAGTAATTCTTCCGGTCGAAATGCGTATCGCGCGCAATATCAGCGTGCAAGGCAGTCGCAACCATCATCCCAAGTGTGTATGCCCCTTTATTCAAGGTTGGCAATGTCCCAGGATAACCCCAGTCAATCACATTCGTGTTAGTATTCGGTTCTGCACCATAGTTTACAGGAGATGGACTGTACATTTTTGAATTGGTTTTTAATTCAATATGCACTTCAAGTCCGATTGTTGTTTCGAAATTCATTAAGCTTTTCCTCCTTTGAAGCTTGGAACGTTCTTGTTAAATTGAGTTGCTTGTTCAAAGGCATAACCTGCGCGATAAACAGATTCTTCATCAAATGCTTTCCCAATAATTTGTAAACCAACTGGCATGCCATCTACTAAGCCGGCAGGCACTGACATTGCTGGTAAGCCAGCCATGTTAGCAGGAATTGTTAAGATATCGTTCATATACATTGTCACTGGATCTGATACTTTGCGACCCAAGTCAAAAGCGGTGGTTGGTGTTGTTGGTCCAACCACTAAGTCGTAGTCTGCGAAAACTTTTTCAAAGTCGCGCACGATTAATGTCCGCACTTGACCAGCCTTCTTGAAGTAAGCATCGTAAAAGCCTGATGAAAGGGCAAACGTTCCTAACATAATCCGCCGTTTCACTTCATCACCGAAACCTTCAGAACGTGATTTAACATACACATCTTCAAGTGTCTTGGCTTCAGGTGAACGATAACCATAACGAATCCCGTCAAAACGTGACAAGTTAGATGAAGCTTCACTTGAAGCCATAATGTAGTAAGTTTGGACGGCATACTTAGAATTTGGCAAGCTGACTTCGTCAACGGTTGCCCCTAATGATTTCAAAGTTTCAATGGCTGTTTCGATTTGGGCTTTAACGCCTGGTTCGACACCTTCTGCCATGTATTCTTTGGCAACAGCAATCTTCATACCTTTGATGTCACCATTTAAAGCGGCACGGAAATCAGGCACTGGGATATCAGCACTCGTACTATCTTTTTCATCATGACCACTGATGGCTTGTAAAACAGTCGCATTATCAGCAACTGTCCGACTAAAGACCCCAACTTGATCAAGACTTGAAGCAAAAGCGATCGCACCCCAACGTGACACACGGCCGTATGTTGGTTTGATGCCGACAATCCCATTAAATGCAGCTGGTTGGCGAATTGAGCCACCCGTATCTGTCCCTAAAGAAGCGATGACTTCACCGGCCGCAACTGCTGCTGCAGAACCACCTGATGAACCACCAGGTACTTTGTCTAAGTTCCAAGGGTTCTTTGTCTTCTTGAAGGCTGATGTTTCTGTTGATGAACCCATTGCGAATTCATCCATGTTGTTTTTACCGATCACAATTGCATCTTTAGCTTTTAATTTTTCAACAACCGTTGCATCAAAAACCGGCGTGAAATTTTCAAGCATCTTGCTGGCAGCAGTGGTCGTTAAGCCATCCGTTAATAAGTTATCTTTAATCCCGATTGGCATCCCAGCTAATAAGTTATCTGCATCAATTGGTTGGGCGTCCACTTTGGCAGCCGCAGCTTGTGCACCAGCTTCATCGATTGCTAAAAAAGCATCAACTTGTGGTTCTCTCTTGTCAATTTCAGCAACTGTTTCAGTTACCAATTGGCTAGCAGTTAAGTCACCAGCCACTAATTTGGCATGGATACTTTGTAAATCTTCATATAAGTAGTTCACGGCTAGTCTTCCTCCTTATCCATAATGGCAGGGACTTTCAATAAGCCGTCCGCTGAATCTGGTGCATTCTTCATTAAAATCTCGCGATCTGTGCCAGCTTGAGCCACATCTTCGCGGACAATATTTTGAAGGTTATTCACGTGGGTCGTCACTGGGACACCCGTTGTATCAACTTTATTTAATTCATCAGTCATTTTCATGATGTCTGCAAGTTGTTCAGTAAATTGTTCTAACTCAGCATCGCTAAAAGCTAGTTTTGAAAGTTCTGCGACATGCTGAACTTGTGTTTTATCAATCATGAGTAAACCCCTCTTCTAATTCTGTCACTTTTATCCATTCTGATTAATTTTACCATATATTAACGTATAAGAAAGTGACATCCCTTGGAATTTTCCAGTTTTTCCTAATCTTTACCGGTTTCAGCAGATATTGAAATATATTTTTACTTTCTTTTTAAAAGCGTAATTGAATGTTATGCAATTCATTAGAAGGCGATATGATTTATAAGAGTTTATCATAGATAAGCATTCGTTTAATCTTATATACTGAGTACAGATAAGAAGTTGTGAATAATGTACAAGATTATCATTAACTTATAGAGGAGTGTTATAATATGAAAATCAATATCTCGGAACACCTTGTAGCAGTAGTAGTTTTAAGTTTAATGGGTGGCATTGTCTTACAAAGTACGACCGTTTCAGCAGCGACCACTTCGGTTGGTGTAACTATCACTGGTGTAACACCTGGAATGGCCGCTAAAGCCAAAGAAGCAGCCGCAGAACAAGCCGCTTTAGAAGAAGCATGGTTACAAACAGAAATCGATGACAGCGAACCTGTAGAAGTTACCGAAACAATTGGCGGTCAAACAACTCACTACTGGGAATCAGCAGATGGCTCACGAAGCACAACTGCCCCCGCAGAAGTTCAAGACGAAACAGTAGCCGCACCGGAAGTAGCACCTGAACAATTTGAAGAAACAGCAGTTGAAGAAGACCAACCAGCCGAAAACTTCAAACCAATGCCTAAGAAACATGACATCGATCAAAAAGCAGTTGCTTTCAAACAACTCACAACAGATTGGGCTAGCAATCAAATCATGTCATCATTGGAAGACTTAATCACTAAGGCTTTCCAACTTAACAAATAACACTCAGTATTAGCTAAGCGGCAAGTATCGTAACCAAGCGTCCCCAGTTTTGAGTAGTTTCAAAAGCAACACTCAATAGTCTGTCGGTGTAACTTACGGATTTACCCATACTAGAAGTTACTAAACTATTTAGAATTGTTTTTTTCCTATTTTAAACGTTTATAACCACTCCACTGCTAAAATAATTTCATTAAAGTTTGATGCGTTCACCCAAAATTTTGGGTGAATTTTTTTATTGCTTAATGATTTTTCAAAAATAAGTCTAATTTTAATAGACATTTCAACTTATTTCATGCTCATAAAAGAACCCAAACCTACTGATAGAAGCAACTTAATTGATTATCGGGCTGTATTATCGGTATCCAGTCTGAACTCCCTTCATGTAATTTTCATTTACGGCAGACTCTGGCTAGCCTGATTACAGCAGAACACCTCAATAGGTGTTATACTCTTAATAACATCTTTTTAAAAGGAGTCTATCATGAAAAAATCAGTCCGTTTAAGCAATGCCGTCCACCTGATGACCCTGATTGCTTTAAACCCGTTTGATAACCTTTCTAGTCAGCGCATTGCTAAAAGCATCAATACTAACCCCTCTTTTATTCGCCAAATCATGGGACAACTTAAGACAGCTGGCCAAAAGACGAGCGTAAAGGGCCATGCCGAACCCAAACTAACGAAAGCTCCTGACCAAATTTCGCTCTGTGATATCTATAAAGCCGTCGATGATACCCGGTTATTGAACATCGATACCCAAATTGATCCTAGTTGCGGCCCCGGACAAAATATTCAATTATCGCTTGCTACCTATTACGATCAAATCCAAGAAACTGCTGAACAGCAAATGCAAGCCATCAAACTAGCCGACATTATCGAACAATATCAACAACGTCTCGTTGAAAATCCAGAATTAAAACTTTACGAAAACTAACACACAAAAAGGTTGGGCAAATTGCCCAACCTTTTTGTGTGTTAATCCTCAGCGGATACCCGGCTGATGCCGCACTCTTTTCTTTTAAACGTGCTCTATCAGCCAACCGCTTCCGGTTAACCCTGAATGGCAAACAATCGCTAACCCGGTTATTCACCATTCTGTGTTAATCCTCAGCGGATATCCGGCTGATGCCGCACTCTTTTAGATTTGCTAGTACCTTTACTAAGTCATACTTAACTGCAATACCGCGGTCCGTTAATTCACGTGGCACAATCGCATCTTTGGGATTAACGGTGATATATGTTGCTTGTGGATTTTGGTACGTTAGATTCATAAACGGTTCCTTAATAAACATCGGTGTCATCATACCCACACCTAGTTCTAAATAGACCGTTTTTTTACCTTCAGCTTTTTGAATAAATTGACGATACTTTGCGTATTGATTGTTGTAGTGCTGACCTTCAAGAAATTCATAACCACGGACCCATTCCAACATTTCAGCACCACATTTAAGGCACTGCGGAATTAAGTTTTCGGGTAAATGGCCATTTTCAATTTGCGGAAATAATTGATCAACAACTGTCTGATTAGGATAGACTTGATCATGACATTTATCGGCACATTGAAAATAGGACCAGTCACCCTGAATCGTGGCGACATCTTTATCTGGAAAAGCTTTCGAGAATTGCACGTCTTGATTCGTCGTTATCAAATCATAGTCTCTATCCTTTAAAATGGCTTTCAAGTCCTGATACGGTTGGTAAACTGGTTCATGTAAAACAAAATGAATTAAAGACAGCTTAAAGCCCCATAAATCGCTGGGATTTTCCCAGTTTTTTCCAGTGTATTGTTCAAGATAGCCATTACGCCAAATACTCCCCGCATGATACTTATCTTCAGTTGCCTTGAATTTCTCGAGATAGGTTGGATCGCCGGGATTGTACCAATCGGGACCAGCCGCAGCCGACATGCCGGCTGCGGCTCCCACGATGACGTAATCTGCCTCTTTGAGCGTCGTTGCCATTTTTTGTAGTGTTGCTTGATAGTCTAAATTAGTCATTTTTGAGGAGCTCCTTAAAATTATCATCGATTGATCCAGCAAGACCGATTGACCGTTGTTCAATGGCTGCGGGAATATTGATTTCGTGCGGTAAATTCAACGTGATGTAACGGTAACTTAGACTTTGCGCCACCAATTGCATGAGGAGCGCCTTAATTAACTGATTATTAGCACCAATTCCTAATTCCAGAATCACCACGTTTTGTGAACGATACTTTTGAACAAATGCGTTAAACTTAGCTTGTTGCTTTTGAATCATCGGCATTGGATTTTGATTGTTACCAAAATTACCTTCCACTTCAAAAATCCGTTCTTCGTCAAATCCACTCAGTTGAAAATGCATGTTGCCATTTGATGTGACAACAAAGTATTCATGACCGCCCACCAACTGCTTTAAATCGCGAAAGACAGGTGTACTTTCATAGTGATCAACCATATAATCGAACAATACTTTGTAAAATGCATCTCTTTCAGCCACTGTTGGATAGTTGTAAAAAGCCCCTTGAAGAATATTCATAATCCCGTAGCGTTCATAAAAAGTCCCAAAGTGGGTCATAAACGCTTCGTCGTGTGCAAAAATATTGTAACCTTCCGTAATTGATAGCCCATTACCAGCACTAATAATGACGGCATCCGCATTGTCTAGCCAATTCCGTGCTGTTTTAAACTCGTTCATGATGCTCTCCTTTGGTGTAATAAATAAAATAACAACAATATCGCATATTGTACACTGTTATTTTTAAAATTACAACCACTGACTTTTAAAGGTCCAAAAAAATAGCGTCGACAACTGCGTTAGTTGTCGACGCTATTTTTTTGCCTATCAGTCATAACTGACTGTTGTCGCACTCTTTAATTAATAACTCCCGAATACGTGGGTTGAGAACCCTTTACTGCCGGCTGCTCGGCCTACGTAAGCTTGCATCCCCTCTGCAGACGAGATTGAAATATCTAATGGAATATTTTGTGGTAAATATTTATCAGCAGCGGTTGCAATGTATTGTGTGAAACTCATGATTTCTGTTTCACTGTAGAATTGTGTATTAACGGTGATGTTCATCCCAGCCAATACACCATCTTCATAGTGTGCTTGAGCCGTGACACCACTCAAGTTCGGGAAGAAGGTTTGGACTTGTTCTTTAAAACTAGTAAACGCGTCCGCATCACTTTGATTGACCGCTTTTTCACCATTAACGAGTGGGAAAACTTGGTTGGCTTGGTTCATTTTGTGCCATGAATCAATCGTTGTACTACCGTTTTTGCTGACCCCATAAGCGAAGAAGGTTCCGCCCACTAAACTATCCTTAGGTGCTTGTTTGTAAAGCCCCACCACGATGGTTGTCTTACTCAAACCTTTTTTCTGCCGTAAACGCGTTAAGACCTTATTGGCCATTTGTTTACCTTGTTGCGCCATCATGGCACTAGAAATTTTGGTTTCAAAAGTAGCACCATATTGTTCCTTGGTATAGTAATCCACTTGATTCATCCCAAGACCAATACTCATCCCTTCAAGCGCCCCATCTGCCCCTAAGAAGTCTTGTTCTAAGATTTGTTGGAGATACAGTGGATTCCGCTTATCCGGTTCTTTTTCACCATTATCTTCTGGATTTAAGCCAAGTGTATTATCTTTTGATTGACGTGCCAACCATTTTTGCGCTTCCGCCGTTTTGATGGTTTGACCTTCTTGGTAGAGGTATTTATCAGTAGGGAATTGTTTTTTAGAAATGTTTAATAAGCCACTTTCCAAACTCTTCACATCAAATGCCGTGTTACTTTGTTGTGTGGTTAATCCACGTGTCTGACTTGTCTTGTATTGGTTATTATCAATAACCCCTTCATACATGCTGTCAGTCACTTTCCCGGTCGTTTGTAGCTTTTTAGTCGACTTAGTTGATGATGACGAACTCGAATTGCTTTGTAAACTTGTACAACCTGCCAACAATAAAACCGTTGCGGCTGCAACTACCCATAATTTATACTTTGCCACTGAAAATGGCCTCCTTATAAGTCCTAATTGATTCGCTTATTGCGCCAAATAACTATCTAGGTCTGCTTCGTTGATAATCGGAATCTCCAATGCTTGCGCCTTGGTTAATTTACTGCCGGCATCTTCTCCAGCAATCAAAATATCTGTTTTTTTCGAAACTGAGCCGGTCACTTTAGCGCCGTTATCTTCAAGTTGTTGTTTCAACTCACCGCGGGTATATTGCGATAGTTTACCGGTCAAGACAACCGTTTTTCCGTTAAAGTAACTATCACTATTTTCAGCTTGTGCCTTTGTCACCCCAGTATAGGTCAGGTTGACTTGCACTTCAGCCAATTCACGAATTAAAGTTTGTACTTGATCATCAGCAAAATAAGTCGCTAAACTATCCGCAATCGTCTCGCCAATCGTATCAACCGACATAATTTCTTCTTGATCACTGGCCATCAAAGCCTCCATCGTCAAGAAATGTTCCGCTAATAAACGGGCTGCTTTGGCACCAACATGGCGAATCCCTAATCCAAATAATAACCTTTCTAGCGAATTCTGACGACTAGCTTCAATTGCATTTAACAAATTATTAATAGATTTTTCTTTAAACTTATCCAGTTGCGCAAGTTGATCGGCCGTTAAGCGGTATAAATCGGCAACATCATGGACCAATCCTTGATCCAATAATTGGGCAATAATCCGTGGACCTAAGCCGTCAATATTCATCGCATTTCTGGAAGCAAAATGCGTTAACTGTTCCTTCACTTGTGCCGGACACATTGGGTTAATACACCGCAATGCAACTTCTTCATCCAAATGAACCAATTCATGACCACACGAAGGACATTCTGTCGGAATCACATACGGTTGACTGTCAGCCGGCCGTTTAGCCAGTACTACTTGTGAAATTTCTGGAATGATGTCGCCCGCTTTGTGTAATAAAACCGTGTCCAACAAACGGACATCTTTATCACGTAACATATCAGCGTTATGCAATGAGGCGCGCGCGACTGTTGTACCAGCCAACTGGACAGGATCCATCACAGCGGTTGGCGTGACAACCCCTGTCCGACCAATTGTCCATTCGATGTCACGAACAATGGTTGCCGCTTCTTCAGGCGGGAATTTATAAGCAATCTCCCACCGTGGCACTTTAACCGTATTACCGAGTTGGCGTTGTAAAGCTAAGTCGTTAACTTTTAACACAACCCCATCGATGCCGTATTCTAAGTCATCCCGCGTTGCTTGATAGCGCTCGATAAAGGTCTTTACCTCTGTCATATTATGACAAACTTCAGCGGTTGGATTGACGTTAAAGCCGAGTTCTGCAAGCACTTCAAGCGCTTCGTACTGGGTTGTCGCTTGCACATCGTCAAAGGTGACAATCGTGTACATAAAGGCACTCAAATTCCGCTCAGCCGCTATTTTGGCATCTAATTGCCGTAAACTACCAGCAGCCGCATTCCGCGGGTTTGCAAATGGCGGTTGGCCTTCTGCTTCCCGTTTTTCATTTAATGCCGCAAAAGAGGCTTTGGGCATGTAACATTCACCACGGACCTCAATAGAGACTGGCTTGGTTAATGTTTGCGGAATCGCCTTGATGGTCTTAAGATTCTGGGTAATGTCCTCCCCAATCGTCCCATTGCCTCGCGTCGCACCACGGACAAATTGCCCTTTTTCATAGATCAAGTCAATCGCGAGTCGATCAAATTTTAATTCGACATTTTATTCGATGGCAT
>ENA-UOZF01000162-UOZF01000162.1-food-metagenome-genome-assembly--contig:-NODE-162-length-26437-cov-4.563680_pt1 | contig 26437 bp, 30 predicted proteins | sample MGYA00249869_ERZ772725 | MGnify/ENA primary metagenome ERZ772725 (study PRJEB29005, sample SAMN08379455) | food metagenome | isolation source: cheese spiked with Escherichia coli O103 | study: EMG produced... | reverse complement strand
ATTTATTCATTATACCCTCTCTTAAAAGTTGTCTCAGGAATCAGCTTACATCCAGCCTATCAACGAGATTTAATCGTCACCCTTCAATTAAATGTATGCCAGCTTGAGGATCCCCACCGACTGGAAATAACAACTCATATCTTAGGTTATCAAGAAGATAATATTATTGGTGATGAAGCGCAATTTATTCCATTGGCCGCCATTCGCCATGTTGATTATCAAACCAATTGAGCTACTTTCTAATAGTTGTGGTAGTAAAAGCACTTTCTTTAATTAATATACGATCCCTGCTTCAGTAGGTACTTTGACACAAACAGGCCTCTCAATGATCATTGAGAGGCCTGTTACTATCTTTATTTAAATGCGTATTGTGTAATAAATTACAAATGTTAATTATAATTTAAAAGAGTCAGAGAACAATTATAATTCCAACGTTAACAAAAAACTACTTCTAATTAAAAGTGACGGTCATAGATGATGTAGATAAGCCAAGAAGATTGAATTAATTCCTGATACCCTTAGCCAATACCCAAATTAGTTAGATTGAACAACTTTGCTTTTTGGATAATTCTACTGGCTAACTATGACTAGTTCAATAAAAAGCTCAAAAAGTTGTCACTAGATTATAGCAAAAATATATAGATATTGGACAGTTTCTAAGGGCCCTATACTTTAAAATAGCCTTGAGATAGGATTAACATTAAAAAGATTGTGAAATAGTTTGCATTATTGTATGAAAATGCTATTATGAAATTGATTCAAACTATAACCATCTAGGAGGAAGCTTTTACAATGAAAGAAAACTTTGATTTCTTAATGCCGAGTGTCAACTTCTTTGGTAAAGGGGTTATCAAGAAAATTGGCGATCGTGCAAAAATGTTAAATATGAAAAAGCCATTGATTGTGACTGATAAGTTTTTGCGGTCAATGGACAATGGACCGGTTGCTCAAACATTAGCGTCACTTGAAGCAGTTGGCGTTCCTTATACCATCTATGATGGTGTTGAACCTAATCCAAAAATTCGAAATATTCAAGAAGCAAAGAAAGTTTATTTAGATAATGATTGTGACAGTATTATCACTGTTGGTGGTGGTTCTTCACATGATGCCGGAAAAGGGACCGGTATCATTTTGACAAACGGTGATGACATCACCAAGCTTGCCGGAATCGAAACGCTGCAAAATCCATTGCCACCATTGATGGCTGTTAATACAACCGCCGGGACCGGTTCGGAGCTGACCCGTCATTGTGTGATCACAAATGAAAAAACTAAATTGAAATTTGTTGTTGTGTCATGGCGAAATATTCCATTGGTATCATTTAATGATCCAATGTTAATGTTGGATGTTCCGGCATCATTGACGGCTGCAACAGGGATGGATACATTTGTTCAGGCAATTGAACCTTATGTTTCAACCAACCGAAATGAAATTACGGATGGTCAATGCATTCAAGCAATTAAATTGGTTGAAGAAAGTCTTCGTGAAGCTGTTGCTAATGGTCACAACATTGAAGCCCGCACCAAAATGGTTGAAGCTGAAATGTTGGGTGGTATGGCTTTTAATAATGCTGATTTGGGATATGTTCATGCAATGGCCCATCAATTGGGCGGTCAATATGATGCGCCACACGGTGTTTGCTGTGCAATGTTACTTCCAATTGTTGAAAAGTATAATATTGTTGCCGCACCGGAAAGATTTGCACAATTAGCTAAAATTATGGGTGAAAATACGGACGGATTATCCACAAGGGATGCTGCCGACTTATCCATCAAAGCAATGCGCCAAATGTGTGATGATGTCAAGATCCCTCGAAGCATTAAAGCAATTGGTGCTAAACCGGAAGACTTTGAATTGATGGCTGAGAATGCGCTTAAAGACGGTAACGCTTTTTCAAATCCTCGTAAAGGAACCAAAGAAGAAATCGTTCAATTATTCCAAGAAGCATATGATCAAAAATAGGTTAAAAAATAAGAGAACTTCAGGAACCCTTTGTCACAATGATCAACATGAACCATCTAGATTGAAGTTAATAAAGTGAGCAAGTTTTAAACAGGTTTTGAAAACCAGCTAATTTTATATTGATTCAAAATATTCTTTCAATATTTGGGAATTACTCGACTAATCGGATCAGTATATGTGTGATCGTTTTACACATTTAATCAAGAGAATGGTCTCTAAATTTTTAATTTGCAATCTACCATATAGCATAAATCATTAAAAATAAGTTATCATATTTAATAAAAAGAAAAGCATCACTCATTAATGAGGCTCTTTGTCAAATCCTGTTGATGAATAGCTTTTACAGAGTTGAAAGTCATGCGACTTTCAACTCTGTTTTTTTCATTGGTTTTGTTCTCATTTGCCGTAACTTAATACGTGAAATCATATGATGGTAATTACGGAATCCAAATGCTGTGCGTTGAATTTGTTTAATCATTCGATTCATGCCTTCGACTGGGCCATTCGTATAGTCCGATTCACTGGCGTTGAGTACAACCACTAAGTTCTTTTTGAACGTTTGAAACACTGCTTTCATGTAGGGACTTATATTTTGATTTGTATATAGATCTTCCACAAGCTTGTCTTTGTCTTGATTCTTAAGGTTTTCCATGATGCTTTGTATCGACTCGTACGATGCTTTAAGTTCTTCGTTAATTGTCAGTCCTTGTTCTACATGTTCTAGTTGTGTGAGTTGTTTTCGCAGGTGTCGGTCTTAATAGACATGTTCGTCATCTAGTTTTCCGGCTTACTTCAAATAAAGCCGCCAGGCGAACTTTAACGTGGGTTATTCATAGGATCTTTTATTGTACTTTTTCATGGTTTGCACCCGAGTTTGATTAAAAGCTCGAGTCATCATTGCAACGATGTGAAAGCGGTCGATCACAATTTTTGCCTGCGGAAACATTGCCTTGGCAATGTCTTGATAGTAACTATTTAGATCTACGGTAACTATTTTGACACGTGCTCGAACACTTGCTGGAAATTGTTTAAAATAATCAGTAATACTTTGCTTGAATCGGTCTGGCAGAATTTGTTGAATTTCGTGCTCACCAGCGCCATTAATACAGATGAAATGGAGCCGACCACCAATTCCTCTAAATTCATCCATGGCGAGATGAACCGGTAGATAGTTAAGATTTCTGCGAAATAAGTCATCATAGTTGTCTAAGTAACGACAGACAGTGCTAGCTGATATGCCGGCATCGATCGCAATGCTAGCTTGAGTGCGGCCGTCTTGTAGACTCATAAACACTTTCTGACGCGTGGCTTGGGAGATACAACAGTACTTGTCTACCACATCAGAAGTAGCCATAAACGACGCTTTACAATTACGACAAATGACGCGTTCTTTATGGAGTTCTAAATAAACTGGTTCACTCGCATTCGCTGCCAGATAGGTCACGCGTGATACGTAGTGTCCATTATGACTTAGCTCGCAAAAGCCACAGTTAGCGCAATGTTTCTGGTCGAACTTAACCGTGGCTATATATACTTTTGTGCGCTTAGCTTTAATCACTTGATAGTTATATTTGTAAAAAACTACATTTGGGTCTTTAATACTGAGCGCAAATTTTATATTATTATCTACAGGGTCCATAAGTTTTCACGTCCTTTAAAAATGATGCTGTAGTGGGTGGATTTTTTAGGTGCGAGGCTTATGGGCCTTTTTTATTTTGCACTAAAAAATCCTGCTAATAGATTACCATGTTAAGTAAGCTATCAACAGGAAAAAGTATAGAACCAAAAAACGTTCACCGCAAGTGAACGTTTTTTTGACTTACCTATTTAGTTTGTGAAACGGTGTTGCGGGCGCTAACACGTTTGAAGACGTGGACGGCAACCCCTAAAACGGCACCGACTAAGGCAGGGACTAACCAAGCTAAGCCGTAGTTGGCGAATTGCAAGTATGCCTGTTCGAAGCCAGTCATCGCTTTACCGAAGCTACTTTGGCTGACGACCGCTGGAAAAGCAGTTACCATGTCGAAAAAAGCAGGAACAACGGTAAAGAGAACAACGAATTTATACACGACTGGGTCTTTGTGGAACAGTGGTGAAGCGACTGACAATAAAATCAAGACCATTGATAGTGGGTATAAGAACATCAACATTGGCGTTGACCAAGCGATGATTTGATTTAAACCGATATTAGCGGTCAAGAATGATGCCAGAGTAGTTAGAACTAACCAAGTGCGGTAGCTAACTTTGGGGAAATGTTTATGAAAGTCTTGGGCAAAAGCCGCAACTAAACCGATCGCCGTGGTTAAGCAAGTGACGGTGATCAAAGTGGCTAAGATGGCCTGACCAGCGACACCCATATAATGATTGACAATTTGGTCAAAAGCGATGCCGCCATTAGCGGAAACTTTGAATTTACCTAAGGACATCGCGCCAACGAAGATCAAACCAACGTAGATGACGGCGATCATTGCCATTGCGAAGACGCCGGCACGGGCAGTGACCAGCGCGACACTGTTAGCGCGTTTTTTGCCTAAGGTGCGAACGGCGGTAACTACGGTGACCCCGAAGGCTAAGCCAGCTAAGGCGTCCATCGTGTTATAACCTTGCAAGAAACCATTGACGAAAGAGCCTGATGTATAAGCAGCGGTGGCGTGTTGAACACCGGCGTGGCCCATTGGTGAACTAAAAGCTAAGAAGAAAACGCCAGCTAATAAGACTAAGAAAACTGGATTTAATAACTTACCGATATTGTTGATGATTTTATTTTCCTCTAATGAGAAAAAGAGGGCTAAGCCGAAGAAAACAGCGGAGAAAACTAATAAACCAACTGTTTGGAAATTCTTTGGTACTAGTGGCGCTAAGCCAACCGTGTAGGAAACGGTGGCTGTCCGTGGTGTACCAAAAAGTGGGCCGATGGTGCCGTGGATCAAGATCATGAATAAGAGCGCGAATACGGGACCTAAAGGCCGCCCAACATCATAGACACCTTCGGAACGAGTGATACTGATTGCTAAAACGGATAATAATGGCAATAACACACCAGTGACTAAGAAGCCAAGCGCGGCAGGCACCCAATTCTGTCCCGCTAGCTGGCCTAAATGTAATGGAAAAATCAAGTTACCAGCACCAAAGAATAGACCAAAAAGCATTGAACTAACCACGAAATAATCGCGTTTAGTGAGTTTACGTTCCTCTAACATAAGCAGCACTCCTTAAATTTTGTAGGTTGTGGAAATGTGGTTCAAAGACTAAGCGTCTGTTGCCCCACGTTTAAATCATGAGTGTTGCCATTGCTAAGTCGACTTTAGTAATGGCGGCGATCATCCTGCGCGGGAATGATCACGATAAACAAAAAACGCCCAAACCTGAAAAATTACTTTCAGATAAGGACGTTAATAAACGTGTTACCACCTTGATTTGCCATTTTCTCACGAAAACAGCCTCTTCGGGTACAAGCACCAATTGGTACGAAATACCCTAGCTCGATAATGGGAGCCCCCAATGAACGCTCAAAGATGATTTTCTAATTGTCGCACCTTGACGTCCTTGCACCAAACGACGCTCGCTTAACTGGTGAATACAATTATACTTTTCTTATCACAGCGTTTAATTTTCTCATTGATTTATCATGTGGCTATAATTTAACGCGATTTTAAGTGTTTGTCAAGGGGGTGATAAAAATAAATTTATAATTTAAGGCAGTAGTCCATATTGAATTAACGTGTCAATGCTATCTAATACGATGGTCGTATTATCAAAATGTGGCTGCCATTTTAGGATATCTTGCGCTTTTTGGGTACTCAACTGACGATTGACGTGCACTAATAAATTGCCTTCGCGGGCGGTCTGGTTGAACAAAGCAGCGCTGCTTAAAAGCAAGTTCGGCATCGTTTTAGTGGGAATGTTTTGGGCAATTTGCGGTCGTTTTTGGCGAATCAGTGCTGCTATCTCTGGTAGTGATATCTGACCAGCAGCACTAGCCAGAAAACGTTGCCCGCCAGCGTGAGGTGCGGTCAGCGCACGAATGTGTAAGTCAGCAACATCGCGCACATCGATCAGATTGAGTGGGATATTGGGAATCATTTTGGGACGACCGTTAAGTAAATTTTTCAATAGATCGAAGCTGCCAGAAACGTGGGCGTCTAATGCTGGGCCCATGATCGCCACCGGATTGATCGTAGTCAGTTCTAAACTGCCGTGACTTTGTTCAATAAACTGCCAGGCAGCCTGTTCGGCGATCAGTTTGAATTTTTCATAGGCCGATAAGCCTTTTTCGTTAGGATCAGTCCAATCGGCTTCAGTGGTGATGCTCGTTTGGTCGTGATTACTGAAGCCGATGGCGCCAAAGTTGGCGGTCATGACAACACGCTTGACGTGGGCCTGTTGGGCGGCCTTTAAAATGCGTAAAATACCCTCGGTGGCAGTTGTGTCGCTGTTCGGGTCATTGGAAAAAACGGGTGATGCTACACTTAGCACGTAGTCGATGTTCTGCATGGCTGTCGCCCAGCCAGCATCTTGAGTGAGATCAGCGGCGACAAAACTTAAATTTTCGCGGTGTTGCGCCTGATTTTCTTTTAGGGCGGTGCGGACGGTGGTTTGTTTGTCGAGTTGGCGTAAGGTGGCACGGACGTGATAACCTTGATTTAAAAGTTGTAAGATAATGTGCAGACCCAGATAACCGTTGCCGCCGGTAACTAATACTTTTTTGTCATGATGTTATGCTCCTATTCCCTAATGAGGGTTAATTTAATCAGTCATGTATGCTATGCCGTTAAGTAGCATGATCCTTGTTTATGGCTTCTTTTTGTTTATAATAGTCCCTAGAGTATACTCTAGGGCAAGCAAAAGAACACTATTTCAACGCAGCGATTTTTACCGTAGTTGAATGATCCGCCGCGATGTACCTAAGGGTCTATCCATGGATATTTTGGGTCCTCGTGATATCCAAGCAGTTGAGTCAAAGCTAAACAATTTACCGCGCCGGCAAACTGGCTATCAAACACCCAAAGAGCTTTTCTCCGCTGCTTCCGCCGGTTAAGTTAAGTCCATAAAATATGAATATTAATGAAAATACTGATTTAATAGGATTTATCGTGTGGCTAATTTGTTCTTGCAATTTGGGAGTAAAATTAATCATTGGTGCTAACCACTCCTTTACTTAGAACCTAGGTTTTATCAGGTTATTAACCAACCCCCTATATATTAGGGGGCCAAGCGTTCATATAGCACGCTCAACGCACATCTCTTTTTTTTACATAAAATTCCCTAAATCGGAAATTCTTATCCAAGTTGATAGGCCCGCAAATTTGTTTTTCACGCGGTTCTCCCCATTCAATTAAACGTACTTGCGACCAAGGTTTGGACTAACAAAATAGCCTTAGTCCCTTACTGCCTGTAAGCATAACGTACCTACGTACTTAGCTAACAGCAAAATTCTTTTTATACGTTATTATAGTAGTAATATTTTATTTCTTACTACTATATATAATACTTAGTACGTTAGGTACGTTTGAAGCCTATAAAGACTGATATAATAACATTCACAAGACGTACTTAGTTATTTTTATTAGTTCGTTTACTAGTACGTTGGTACGTTCTACTCCTTTAAAAATAAGCCTTGTCTGTCATGCTCGTTGATAGTAACCATGTATCTGCCATCTTTATCCATACGCTTCAATTTATCCAAATCGATACTGTGAAAGCCTTCTAACGGTTTTAAATCTTTTTTATTGTACTGCCAGCCAGCTTTTTCCATGATTGGTATCAGGCGGGTGGTAAACGTTCGTTGTTTTATTTTTGTTGGGCTATTATTAATGTCACACTAGCACCGAAATAGGTTGAATAGATAAGTGATTGGTAAACGGGTGCTACTCAATTCAACTATTTCGCTTTCGAAAAAATCTAAAATGCTATCATTATCCAAAGCAATTTCATAGATGGTTTGATTGCTCTCGTTTGTTTCGATAATTGTATCCAAATCAATTTGTAAAGCCTTGAATAGGATGTATTCAAGCACTCGTTTATCATAGATATATTTATCCTTAATATCGCGGTTCACGTTGCCTGTGTCGTATTGGTGTAACATTTTAATGGCCCGTAAACGCCTCTTAAAGCCCCCTGTAATGTCCTTAAACTTAGGAGCGCCATTCATTGATTGAATAATGGTTGGTGTCATCCTAATACTTAAAGCGTCAACACCCTTACTTTCAACGCTGACCACATCCCCAGTAGTTACACTTTTGAAGTTCGCTACTGAATCTACATAGCTATTAGGGTCGTTATCATCACCAATCACTAGGGCTTTGCCAAAGATGGTTGCTAATTTAAATCGTTCATCAAATTCTTTTAGCTTTAAGCTGGCACAATTTTGTTCACCAACTAAATTTATTAGAATTTGTTGTAATGTCCCTTTACCAGTATGGCCACGACCGTCATCAATTAAGAAAAAAGCAGTCTCAGGGCTGTAATTAGCGTTTACCCCGCTTGCAATCATCTGCCATATTAAAGTTTCCTTATCTCGTTGCCCGTCTGAAAGCTCAGTAACCCACTTACTAAAACGCCAGCCTTGCATGGTAGGCTCTTTGGCATTAGGGTTATAATTTGTACTAATTTTTGAAATAAAGACGTGATCAGGCGTGAATGGTTCAAGTTCCTTCGTATTTTTGTTAAACACGCCATTATTAACAATAATTAATTCTTTACGATCGCTTAGGTTAGACCTTTTGGAGTCCGTTTCTAAATAGAAATAAACGTCACGGCATTGGCGCATATTCAAATTTCTTTCCACAGATAAAATCAACCGATTAATTAACTGCTTATCTTTCATATATAAACCTTCTGCCATGTTATATATGAAAAGTTGGCTTTTACTCGTATCGCCAATATTGGTAAAGTGACACTCCTTCTCTAGAATGTCTGCCACAGCTCTTGAGCTCACTCTAGGCACTTTCACTTTGCCTGTATTTTCGTTGACCTCTTTATGTTCATCTCGCCATTGTTCGCCTAATTGCTGTAATCTACTGGTTAAACCAGCCATTGTAGTCGGATTGCTGGCTCTTTGCTTTTGTAACTCTGATAACTGATCTAATTGCACGTTGCCCCCAGCTCCCTTCTTGCGATGCTTTCAAAAGTTCTTTCTAGTTCATTTTGTAGTAATGACTCGTTAGAATTACCATTGGCATATTGAACCAACTGCCAAGCGAGTCTAACGTCTACGCCATACGCTAGTAATTGACCCGTTATTTTTGCAGCCGTATCGTTTCTACGGCCAGTTTCGAAACCTAGTGCCAACGTTTCTATTAGCTCGGTCACATGGCTTCTATATCGCTTGTTGACACTGAACACTCGGGATGTCTTTTTTATTTTGTTTCGTTTTAAAATAAAGCCTGTTAGCCACTCGGGCATGTCTGCCATTGGCTGTTTTTTCTCGAACGTGTACGCATCCCCATCCACTTGGCTCGGTGGTAGCAATACATAATTATTAGGGTTTGCCTTAATATCAACACCGTTCAAGAACGCAATTTTCTGAGGCAATTCTAGGCCCTCTGGTAGCTTAAAATATAAATGCCTGCCACCACTGGCGGTTTTAACCGTTAGCGTTTCAGGTAGCTTATTATAGGCCTCCTCAAGCACTTCCAAACTATGGTAGCCGTCTGCATCATCTGCATGATTAACATCAACATCCAGTACAATAAAACCGCGGGTGGCTACTCCAATATTACAATCAGAGTTATTAGTCCACCACTGCTTTATTTTATCTGGGTTGCTAGTCGCTTCTTTACTGCCCTGAGTGCCTTTTAATGGGACTTTGCTATCTGGTGTTAATGGGAAGACTTGTAAGCCATGCTTGGCATAGCTCATTGCATCATTTAGCAGAATTGGCATGACTTTCCACCTCATCCATTTCAATTAGGTTATCGGATAAGATTTGCACCTGCTCTCTAATATCATCAAGTGAATTGGCCAAATTCTCTAATCCATCTCGATTAAACAGCGTATATATTACTGCCCAATCCTCTTTTGTCGTATGATCGTGCTGTATCGTTTCAAGAAAGTTACCAATTAGTGCCAATCTGCTACTAATTGCCGTTAATTTGCATGCTACATCTGTCTTATCCATAATTAAGAATCCCTTCATAGTTCAAATTTGATTGCTTATAATTCAAAGTTTGTTAAAATGAAAGGGTACAAAAATAGCCCATTGCTAAGCTATATCGCTCACTAGAAACCGTCCAAAGTTTAGCTAGTGAGTTTTTTTGTACCCATTTTCATATGTATCACCTATTCAAAATCAAAGTATTTTTTTAAATTACTAGTAATGCCGTAAATGCCAGCACCTGCAAACATCCATATAAGTGCATCTAACCACGTTGGTAGGATTGCCATAATATATATTAACCGCCTTTCTGCATCCCAACTCATAGGGATGCTTTTTTATTGCTTTAAGCTAAGTAGAACGTCCACACTGCCCCGTGCTTTTTATAATTTATGATCTAAGATAAATTGTTCTACTTCTCGCTTATTAAATAATTGGACACCTGCCGTATAGTGGCACGGTAACCCCTCGGCAACCATCTTAGTAATTGTCTTAGGGTCAACCTCCAACCATTTAGCAGTAGCCCCCTTCTTTAGAAACGGCTTATCTAAATCACTATCACGGCGCGCATTCTCGATAGCTTCCATGATGATGGTATAAACTTGTTTCTTTAGTTCATTGTCGGCCTGCTGGCTTAGCATTACTTCTAATGGCATCCCTTGTCCTCCTTTGGCTGATAATCAATTAAATCACGCAACGGTACTTGTAAGTAATCACATAGCTTAGTTAAAGTATCTAATTTAACGGTTTTGGATCGTTTGTAGTAGATACTAGCTAACGTTGTCCGACTAATGCCAGTATCCCGGCTAATAGTTGATAGGTTAAGTAAGCGACCTCCGATAATCATAGAAAGATTATTATCCATAAAAACTCCTTTCTAAAAAAATGTTCTACATCCAACACTTTTGTTCAATTTCTTGTACATAATAATCATATTACATGCCTTTGAATTAGTCAATATTATATTTAAATTGAATATTAGTTCAGTCTCTTGTACAATTACAGTGAATTGGAGGAATTTTTATGTTAAGAAATAATCTAGCGGTATTATTAAGTGAACGGCAAATTCGTATCAGTAAGTTATCAAACGATACCGGAATTTCTAGAACGACTTTAACAGCGCTGTCAACAAACAGTTCTAAAATGGTTCAAGTTGAAACAATTAATAAAATCTGCCAAGCGCTAAATATTACACCCTCTTCTTTCTTTGAATATATTCCTTTTGACTTTAATTTCTTCTTTGATATTGGCCCGAATATCATAGATCCTGCGGCTTTGTCCGAAAGAAGAGATCCTATTCCTACTTTTGAATCTACTCTAATTATTAACGTCCTTGAAAATAATATTAGGATTAATACTATCGAACTTAGCGGGTATACAGAAGATTACGGAATAGATCCTAATAATAAAAATTGCGTCGGGATTGGCTTAAGACCTACAAACGAACAGGAACTATCAAAATTAAATACTTATATAAAAGATATATCAGTAGCTTTTGAATCCGATATAAAAAAAGATATACAAAAATTCGTGCAAACTTCACTAAATAAATCTTGGACTTACGACGTTGTTTGCGAAGTATTAGTTGAACTACATGAATCCAATGAAAGTCCAAAATTTAGTAGTAATACTCACCTCGTAGATTTATTTGGCTCTGATGAAAACAAGTAAAAAAAGCGTTTATTATTTTAACTATCCCACATGACTATATCTATTTCGCAGATATTCAAAATTTCTAAGGAGGGACAACAAAAATGACCGATACCGAAACCAAATTCTTACTTTATAAAACAGAGAATAGCAATATCAGCATTGATGTGATCATTAGTAATGAAACGTTATGGACTACGCAAAAGGCTATGGCTGAATTATTCGGTGTTGGCATACCCGCTATTAACAAGCACCTAAAAAATATTTACGAATCTGGAGAGCTAGCAGAATCAGCAACTATTTCCAAAATGGAAACAGTTCAAAATGAAGGCGCCCGTAACGTTACGCGTGAATTAACTATTTATAACCTCGACGCCATTATTTCAGTTGGTTATCGTGTCAATTCCGTTCAAGCTACACACTTCCGCCAGTGGGCTACTCAAACACTTAAAGAATATATGATAAAAGGTTTTGTACTTGATGATGATCGCTTAAAACAAGGTTCTAACTTGCTAGATAAAGATTACTTCAATGAATTACTAGAACGCGTTCGTTCCATTCGTGCAAGTGAACGGCGTGTATGGCAAAAAATCACCGATATATTCCAAGAAATTAGTACCGACTATGATAAAAACAGTCCGGTTACTAGAAACTTCTATGCTACCGTTCAAAATAAATTTCATTATGCAATCACTGGCCAAACTGGTGCTGAAATCATTAGTAGCCATGCTGACCACGATAAACCAAATATGGGACTAACAACGTGGAAACACTCCCCAGATGGTAGAATATTGAAATCAGATACCCAAGTGGCTAAGAACTACTTAGATCAGAAAGAAATAAAGCAACTTGAACGGACTGTATCGAGTTACTTTGATTACATCGAAGGCTTAATAGAGCGCCGTAGCACCTTTACCATGCAAGAATTTGCCAATAGCATTGATCGTTTCTTAGAATTTCAAGAATATAAGGTACTGCCTTATATCGGCTCTGTTTGGATATCTAATGCTATAGCGAAAGCATCCCTTGAATACGATCAGTTCAATAAAACGCAAAAAATCAACTCCGACTTTGATAAACAAATTAAACGAATCATGGCAGACGAACAATCACATTAGCCTTTTAAACGTTCCTTTTACATACTCACACTGCCCCGTGCGTATGAAAGGAAAAACGACAATGGCAACAATTAAGAAATATACTAAGGACAATCAAGAGTTTTATATGTTCCAAGCCTACTTGGGCATCAACCCACAAACAGGTAAAGAAAAACGCACCACTAGACGGGGCTTCAAAACCCGAAAAGAGGCGCGCTTAGCATTATCTAAATTGGAGTTGCAAGCTGACCTAGGCCAATTAGACCAGCAACCCATTAACTTAACGTTTGAGGACGTCTTTAAACAGTGGTGGGATGGTTATATTAATACAGTTCGTGAAAGTACGATGTATAAACAGAAAAAAGTGTTTCAAAATCATATCATCCCCGTTTTTGGTAAATATCGTATTAGAACGATCACAACTAATCAAATCCAAACTACTCTGAATAAATGGTTCAACGCCACAGAATACGGCTTTAAGCCTTGGTTTAACTATACTAACGCGATTTTTAAATATGCTATCTTACAGGGCTATATTAAAGATAATCCCTGTACGCGCGTTACAATGCCAAAGAAGCTAGATAAAGAAGATACTCTTAATTTTTGGGATAAAGATCAGCTTAAGACATTCTTTAATTGCATTGATCCAGTTAATGACTTAGAGAAATACACGCTCTTTCGTATACTAGCATTTACTGGTATTAGGCGTGGCGAATGCTTATCACTTACATGGGATGATTTAGATGTTCAAAAAGCAACTTTGAGTATCAATAAAACATTAACTCACGGTGATAAGGGGCGTCTTCTAGTGCAGCCCACAAAAACAAAAAAGGTACTCGCGTCATCTCACTTGACGAAAGCACCCTACTTTATTTAAAGAAATGGCATTTAGAACAACGCCGTATGTATCTAATGTTAGGCTTCAACATCAATAAAAGCAATCAACTAATTTTTGCAACCTCAAAGAATACTTTTAAATCACTCAACACCCCTAGCAAGTGGCTAAGAGCGCTTATAAGCGATGCTAACGAGAGTGGCGCTAACCTCCCTAAACTTACAATACACGGCTTTAGGCATAGCCACGCTAGTGCATTGTTTAGTGCTGGGGCATCAATTAAAGAGGTTCAAGAAAGATTAGGTCACGAGGATGCTCAAACTACGTTGAACATTTATACTCATGTTACTGAAAAGCAAGGCCAAGAGGCTGTTCAAAAACTGGTTAATTTCTTGAATTTCTAGACAAACCGTATTCAAACACGTATTCACTAGCACATTCACATGGGGGAAACCCTTTATAAACGGCGATATACCAGCGTCTTCTAATGATTAGGGTTCGTCTCCCGGGTGACGCATCATTTATAATATAAAAAATCCCGTTAGAAGTATTTTACTTCTAACGGGATTTTTTGTTGTACTAATTCTGTAACTGACGAGAATCAACTACTTCTCTTGCATTTGTATCTTTTTTTAATTGGAATTCAACACTTGCACCATCTGGTTCATCCAATTTTTCATTTTCAAAACTAACGCTACCGTTATTTACGGAATATCTAAATTTATGCTGAGAGGCACCTAATTGGATTACCAATATCCCATCTTTAATTTGATAACTCCCATCAGATGCCGCCCCCATGTGTGCTAATCGCACAGCCGTGTCATCTTTAATATAGCCGTTTGTATAACCATCGTGAATTAAATTTTGTGGCGCTCGATTTGCTTCCATCGCTTCTGTAGCATCTTCACCATTGTACTTTACAGGCGCCATTAGAAATCCGTCTGCTATATAATCAACGTCATCATCTGCCATTGTTGTAGATGACGTTGTATCATGATTGTCGTTTGATGACTCTGTTGATGCCATACTATTACTAGATTCACTAATCGATGCTTGTTCTTCATCGCTACTATTATGTCTAATTGCAATCGCCGGATCTGCAGATGGTTCCTTTGTTGATTCAGTTCTAGCTGTTGTGCTTGAACTAGTGGCTGATTGTTCAACCACACGTTTCATTGGCGTTGCTTTAGAAAAATAAACTGCGCCTCCTACAATTATGATTAGGATAACAATCGTTTGAATAAATAATGCTTTTCTTCTTTGCGATCTAACCTGAATAAAATCGTCGCGCCATTGCGGATTATTCCGTCGCTCTTTATAAAAAGCATATGTATGTTTGGTCCGAGTTCGCGCGCTTAAATATTTTTTGGTCATTATTTATCCCCCCACAAGATAGCTTTAGCAATTTCATTCATACTATTAACTTAATAACTATAACAAACTCTTCATTAAATACAAAGATTAATCGGTATTACACGCTTCTATATTTGTTGTACAATTATCTCATTACGAGTCCAATTGAGGAGCGCCCATTCAATGCAGTATTTTAAAACCCTATTTACAAGTACATTCACTTTTTTAAAGCAGTCCCAAGCCTATTTTCGTAGTGTGTTATTGATGCATGGCTTTTTGCTTTTAATTTGTCTACCGCTTTTGAGTAAAGCCAGCTACTTCATTCTGGTACATAATCAGATCCAGTTTCTCGCGTTGAGCAACTTGCCAGCGCTTATTCATCAGCATCCGATTGCGCTGTTAGCACTCGTAGGAATTGCGCTACTAATTTTATTGCTGGCTTTCTTCGAATTCACGTTTCTTCTATTAAGTGTGTACTTTATTCAGATTAAACGGCCGCTAGCTTTGCAGGCATTGCTGAAGATGACTTTTGCGCAACTCAGGCACCTTCGAATTGGCACGTTCTTTTTCTTTCTATATTATTGTCTTTTAATTTTACCGCTAGGCGGGCTTGGCTATCATTCTGATTTATTGACTAAGTTTAAAATACCGGCATTCATTCTGGATTATATTCTCATGAATCGGCGAATTGTCGCGGGACTTTTCATTCTTGTCTATTTGGGCTTATTATATCTCGGCTTACGGCTGATCTTCACCCTACCAAACATCATTCTTCAGCAGATGACTTTCAAAAAAGCGTTGACCAGTAGTTGGCAGTTTACACATCAAAAAATTGGCTCATTACTGGGGCGTCTACTCTTAATCGGTGCCGCACTAATTGGCTTTACGGGACTCACTTTTTTCCTACTCATCCAACTACAAGCGTTGATTGAAACCCACACATCAGTGGGACTGCCAAGTGCCGTGGTCATCATGACCTTGTTGCAAGCTGCTATGCTCATCAACTTGGTGCTTTCGACAGTCGCTGTCTTTTTCATCGTCATTGATTATTTGTTGGCCGACCCACAATTTGTGCAACCGACGTTCAACTATGCAACCTTAAAATTAAGCGTGCCGCTCAGTGGTCGTTGGTTATTATTCGTAGCAAATTGCGTTTTAATCGGCGTTGGGACTTATAATTGGGACTATCTCCGTTCAGTAACCATTCAGCAGCCGCTAAACATTTCCCACCGTGGCGTTTCGCAAAAAAACGGCGTCCAAAATTCGATTAGTGCGCTGCGAAAAACTACCCGATTAAAGCCCGATTATGTTGAAATGGATGTGCAATTGACTAAAGATCACCAATTCGTCGTCTTTCACGACTTCCAACTTGCCCCACTCACTGGGCACTCAGGGACCCCGCAGTCTAAAACACTGGCGCAACTGACTAAAATGACCGTCCATGAACATCGGCAATCCGCACCAATTGCTTCATTTGATGACTATCTTGCACGCGCCAATCAGCTTCATCAAAAACTACTGATTGAAATTAAGACACCCACCACCGATAATCCCGGCTTGGTGCAACATTTCCTGAATAAGTATCAGGCCAATATCGAAGCTCACGGTCACATGGTGCAATCCTTAAACTGGCACATCGTCGAGGCCGTTAAAAAGGCAGCACCGAAGATTCAAACGGGCTACATTCTCCCCTTTAATTTTATCGGCCCACCAATTTCGAACGCTGATTTTTATGCCGTTGAAATGACAACTGTCAACAGTCACTTCATTCAAGCTGCACATCAGGAAAATAAGGCCGTCTTTGTCTGGACACCCAATGATCAACAAGCCGTCCAACGCATGATGTATTTCGGTGCAGACGGCGTTGTCACCGACAATCTCACCGCGGTTAAGCAAGCTAAACAACAAAATAACCAACGACACTACGCCGATAAACTCGCATATTATGTGATCGGTATTGGGTAATATAGTAAAAAAGGATTGGGAATCGATATTTTTATCGATCCACAATCCTTTTTTATTAGCGATTCTTTCTAAGCCAACGTCTTACACTTGAATAGCCAAGCGTAAGCCCCGTTAAGAGCAATACACCAGCTGAATACACGAATCCAATGACAATCACCGTCTTCATCAAGCCTATTTGGCGAACCATGTCAGCACAAAAAGCTTGTGTTGCTGCCCATTTTTTTCCTAACTTATAAACGAGCAGGATATTAACCACAAAAAAGTGGCAATCAGATCCTGCTTGAATTTTTCTGACATCTTTAACGCCCCAATGTGTCTTATTGCTGTTCATTATAACAATGGCTTTTGCAAAAGAAAAGGTCACAAAAAAGCAGCCATCAATCTTCAATTGACAGCTGCTTGCACTTTATTTGTCTAAAAGTCGTTGTGCTTTTTGGGCGGCGACGTTCATGATGTTCCAAGGACGGTCAAAACCTGGTTGGAAGAAGAAGTCAGCATATGCTAAATCATCGATTGTCATCTTACCTTGAATGGCAAGTGAAATGGCGTTGATGTTTGCCGTCACGTCAGCTTTAGACATGATTTGCGCACCGAGTACACGCCGTGTTTCTGGATCAAAGGTTAATTTGAAATCGACCACTGGATTTTCTGCTTCAGGGACGAAGTGTGGGCGATATGTTTCAGAAACCAAAACAGATTGGGTCTTCACACCCATTTTATCAGCCGTTCCTTCTTTAATCCCAGTTGAAGCAAAGTGATAATCGAAGACGCTCAATGCTGATGAACCTGAAACAGCGGGTACCGGTTGGTTGGCGGTGACTAAGTTCTTAGCAGCATAGCGACCTTGGCGACGCGCATTCGTTGCTAAAGCAATTGGCATTTCTTTGCCAGTTGGTGCGTATTTCACAACCGTTGCATCCCCGACTGCAAAAATATCGGGTTGGCTTGTTTGTAAGAATTCATTGATTTCAATCCGGCCGCTGCGGTCGAGTTGTAATGTATCTTTTAACCAGCCTGTGTTAGGCCGAATCCCAGCAGCTTCGATGACTAAGTCAGCATCGTATTCAGCTTGATCGGTCACAACTTTAGTTAGCTTACCGTCAACGCCGACATATTCTTTGACGCCTTGACCAACTGCAGGATAGATATTGTGCGCTTGCATTTCAGCCGTTAATTGATCTGTAAATTCTTGATCGAGATAGAGACTTAATAGACGTGGCAAGACATCAACAACTGTAACATGTTTGCCAGCTTTAGCAAATGCTTCAGCCGCTTCAATGCCAATATAACCAGAACCGATCACCACAACATTTTTAACGGTTGGATCAACTGTCTTCGCCTTTAATTTAATCGCCCAATCACGGCCACGCATTGCGTAGACATTCTCTAAATCACGGCCTGGCACTGGTAATTCAAATGGCACAGCGCCGACACTCAAGACTAACTTATCGTAACTTTCTTCACGCGTTGTATTATTCTTTAAATCCTTCACTTGGACCGTATGTTGATCGGCGTTAATCGCGGTGATTGCTTGTTGTAGGTTAACTTCAACCCCTTTTGCCCGCATGCCTTCTGGTGTCGCATAACTGACATCATCAACGTTTTTGACGGTCCCTTCTAAATAGAGTTGCATCCCGCAGGATAAGAACGATAGGAAATCGCCTTGTTCGTACCATTGGATGGTTGCATCCGGATAATCGAGTAAACTTTCTTGAACAGTTTCAAATCCACCATGAGATGAACCGACAACGATAATTTTCACATTGATCACTCCTTATTCTATGTTACACAACCCAAGTATAACGCAGATGATATTAATTACAAATAAAAACGCATTCTCGGCTGACTTTCAACTGACCATTCTTAAATTCCATGCTAGAATAGTGACAAGCTTTACAATAAAAAAACAATGGAGATTGCTATGGCCTTTATCAAACGAAACTTCCCCACTTTTATCTATCTAGCAACACTTTATCTCACCTATCAGATTCTAAATACTTTGATTCGCATCTTTACCAGTACCGATATTCTCGTCTACGCCAAAGAATCATTAACTATTTTCATCGTTTTCTTCGGTATTTTCTATTTCTCATATATATTGTTCGGCGTTGGCTTATTATACGCTGGCCACGTCATTTCGAAACAATCGGGCAACTACGAAATTTCACTCATAATTTTAAACATCCTCACCACTTTTAGTACCCTCACCACGATTATTTTAAAATTTTCTGGGGCGCAGATGCCGCGTTTCTTACTTTCAACCACTTTTTTCATCATTTTGACCACCATCTCGTTAGCCACAACTTCCAAACTGCTACAACTGCGCACCAAGCAAATTGACAATAAGTGACTGCCAAAGGTGAAGTAGCGCCTTTTTATGTTAAGGAGACATTTTTCATGAACGGTAAAATTGATTACTACCAACTCTTTCAAACAATGTATCGGCAATATGGGCCGCAACACTGGTGGTCTTCTGATTCCCATTGGGAAACAATGGTTGGCGCGGTTCTAGTTCAAAATACAAACTGGCAAAATGTTGACCGCTCGCTCGCCAATCTACGATCAAGTACGCACTTCGAGCCAAACAATCTGCTTTCTCTTTCGGATGAAGCCCTTATGTTGGCTATTAAACCCAGCGGCTTCAATAACGCTAAAAGCAGGACAATTAAAGGGCTGTTTCGATTTTTAGCGACAGTTGATTTTGACTTAGACACGCTCAATCAGATGACAACCACCACTGACCTGCGGCGCCAGTTACTTGCTATCAAAGGCATTGGTCCGGAAACAGCCGATGTCATTTTATTATATGTCTTCGACCGCCCAGTCTTTATCGCTGATTTATATGCCCGCCGCTTAATTGCTCACCTAGAGCACTGTTCTTTAAAAGACCTCCACTATTTAAAGGTGCAACAGGTTATTGAACCACAGCTCTTACCCCAAATGACTGTTAAAGACTGCCAAGAATTTCACGCCCTAATCGACGATCATGGTCCAGCCTTTCTTGCAGCACAAAAATAAGCCGACATCCGTTTTTAGACGGATGCCGGCTTTTTAATTATCCAACAACCCCTTTGCTTGTATCAGCTGGGTGGAAGAGTTGGTCAATAATACCCGAAACGCGGGTTAAATCAACATTCCCGCCTGAAACTAAAGCCACAATATTTTTATCTGTTAACCATTGAGGATCAATTTTACCACTCAGCAGTGCTGCCGTTGGTAATGCACCAGCGCCTTCTGTGACAATCTTAGTCCGTTGCATGAGATCCTTCATCGCAGTTGCGATTTCTTTTTCGGAAACTAAAATCATTTCATCGACTAGATTTTGAACCACTGGGAAAGTCAGTTCACCTGGAATCGCAACGTCTGTCCCATCGGCTAGCGTGAAGTCCGCATGATGGCTGGTGATTGTGCCTGCTTCAAATGAAGCCGTCATCCCGTGCACGTTTTCCGATTGAACCCCAATGATGTGAATTGAGGGGTTAAAGGATTTCAAAGCCGTCGCAATGCCGGAGATTAAGCCACCACCGCCAACCGGTACAATCACCGTATCAACATTCCAAATCGCATCCAAAATCTCAAGGCCGATTGTCCCTTGGCCGGCCATGACTTCGCGATCGTCGTAGGGATGGACAATTGTTAAGCCCTTTTCGGCTGCTAACTGCTCCATGTACAACCGCGAATCATTAAAAGTCGCACCATGTAAAACAACGTTCGCCCCATAACCGGCGGTCGCTTGTTGCTTAGCAAGCGGTGCTTCTTCTGGCATCACAACGGTCGCATCAATCCCTAATAACTTCGCGGTCAATGCAACCCCTTGCGCATGATTGCCGGCTGAAGCTGTAATGATGCCTTTAGCCCGTTGCTCTGGCGTTAAATGGTTAATTTTATTGTTCGCACCACGGAATTTAAACGATCCCGTCAGCTGCATATTTTCCAATTTCAAATAGACATGACCGTGCGCCACATTACGACTCAAGAACATCGATTGAATTAAAGGTGTTTCGCGAATATACGGTTTAATGATTGCCCGTGCTTCCTCAATATCCCGGATATCGCAAATGTCTGCGGTTTTTAATACTAATTGATTCGTTGCCATTCTGGCCACCTCTTCCATTTGAATTGACACAAATGTCTGCGGATAGGTTGTGCTATCCTTCACAATTAAATGTAAGCCACTTATCAAGCATTGTCAAAACAAAACGGTCTTAAATTAGAACGCTTTCATTTGGTGGTTATTAAGTTCTCATTCTAGTTGTTTAACCAGCAAGATAGCACTAAAATAGCCATGAAATAAAATGATGAGGTGTTCAACATGACCAAATCAGTCGTTAACTTTTTAGCGAAACTATCCGCTTAACTCAAAAAAGCGTAACGTTATATAAACGTTACGCTTTTTTGAGCTGTCATTATAATCGTTCATTTAAATCATTTTATCTACAATGCGCTATTAAAAAAGATTAACGAGCATATGGAGCACTATTGAACATCTAATATCCTTCGTCCAAAAATAGGTACTGCCCAATATCCATCCAAATGAACAATAAATAAGCCAATTATAGTCAATTTTCAGCTGATGCGCACACCCAAAAGCAAGCCCTGATACAATAATTTTCATCACCGTATCGCATTTCGTTTTTTTAATAAAAAAGAGATTAAAGAAAATACCACGAAATAATAATTCTTCTAGTGTTGGTGCAAACAAATCATTGCTGAGTGTCGTCAAAATCGGAACAGCCTTCATTAGCTCATTAATATAGACTTGATTCTCCGGCAGCGCTAATGGGTTCCAACGTTTATCGATCCAATCAATCACTAGCACAATACCAAACATCACTAAAATAAGTACAACTTTCTTTAGCATCGGCTCTCTTTACACATTTTGCCAGTCAGGTTTTGGTTGTCTCATATAAATTCTAGTAAACAAAAAGACTATTATTAGCCACATCCCAAAATTAACAGCAATCAATGCTGGTTCATGCGTCGTCATATAATTTGTACTCAACCCGAAAAGGGCTTCCATATGGACGGACATCACTAATATCAATAAAACTATAAAAAAGCTAATCCGATGGCATAACGTTCCGATTTTCAACAATTTCTTTCTGGATCCCCTACTAAACTAATAACCATATCTAATCATCGATAATGCCGTCATTTCTTTTAACTTAGCTTGTTGACTGGCTGATAGATCCAAGCCTTCTTTTTGAATCACATTCGCAATTGCGATGTTCATTCGGCTCAAAATTAATGGTACTGCTGTCGTTTGTGCTTCAATTTCAGTTTGATAACTATGCAAAACTGATTGTAATGGTGCCGTTTGGTCATCTTGTTTCAAGTCGTTTAATAATGCCTTAATCATTGTAATTGCTCGATGCCCACGTTCCTGTCCACCTGCATACCATTTCATATTCAATCGTCCCTTACTCTTAATCAACTGTTGAGACAATCATAACGCTTATCTACATCATTGACAAATAACTAAAAAGGAACTATAACTAGTGTGAATTATTGTTATTTGGAGGGGTATAAATGATAAGTCAATCAATTGCAAAAGAAAACATCCATACACTTTACAACAGTCTAATGGCGCATCCGGATAAATCAAATGCATTGTTAGATATTACCGATGTTTTACTACAGGTCTACCTCAAAATTGATACGGTTAAGAATCCCGAGGCACTCGTCAATCGCCTGGCCAATTACATCTATAGTGTTGGCTTTGGCAAGATTCATCTCACCAAGGATGAAGAACACCTATTGATTGATTTAGGCGCGTTTGGCCAACGTGCTGGTTGGAACGGCGTTTATCGCGGTGATTATACTGCCAAAGCCGATTTTTTCAGCTATGCCGATGAACATAAATATGCTAGAAATTAAAAGAGTGTGACGGAAGTCTGGGATTTCCCGAGCACGCTTAGACGATTAGATTTGACCATCAAAAAAGGGATTGAGACAAACACAACGTTTGTCTCAATCCCTTTTTTAGGCAAGAATATTGCCAATCCCATGTAATCCTGCCCGGTTGATAATCGTAAATTCAGTCGGTTGTAAATCAGTTTGTTCAGTGACGATTGGATTCAACTGGTCAATCGTAAACGGCGAAGTAAACGGAAAGCCGTCACCGTACTGATTAAAATAAGTCACAGTATCCCCCAGCACGCTTTTCAATTGCTCAGAATCGATTGCCCGCGTCACTGTCATCAAATACGCACGATTATTATCGCCCGTCAAAGTGGTGCTCGTAAAAAATTTAAAATAGTCTTTCGTACTCATCACTGATCCCCCCAATCTTTAATCAACGTTATTATAACGCTTTCAAAAAAGCAATTACAGTATCTTTCGTCAATTCCATTATAATCCACCATCATTGCAATTCATCTTCGGTAGCCCTACAATGTGGGGGATTCCTAAAAGGAGATTGGATTGATGAATACTTTATTTTATGTTTCTGGTGCTAGCTCACTTAGCGCACATATCTTACTTGAGAAGAGTCGGCTACCCTACACCGTTACGCCCGTTAACTTAGATACCCATACCACATCACTTGGTGATTATCATCAACTCAATCCGAAGAATTACATCCCAGCCTTACAAACTGAATCGGGCGATTTCATGACTGAATGCGCCGTTATTTTGGAATACATTAGTCACCAAAGTTCGCTGCCATTAATGGCGGACTATGCCACTGAACAGTACTGGCAACAACGCATGTGGTTGAATTACATCGCCACCGAATTGCATAAGAACTTCATCTCACCATTTCGTAAAGGCAATTGGCTCCCCAATACACCCGAAAGCCAAGATTTAGTCCGTTCACGGGTTTTCCCACGGCTCGCTTATATTGAAAAAGCGTTAGCGGGCCAGTCCTTCTTAGTTGCTAATCAATTCAGTGCTCCTGATGCTTATCTATTCGTCATGACCAATTGGTGTCGACGACTCGCATTTTCATTGACTGACTTCCCTAATCTGGACCGTTTTGATCAACACATGCGACAAGACCCAGCCATGCAATCCGTCCTCAAACAAGAAGGCAAACCACATTCATCGAAAGCTTAACCACCAAAAAAGGAATCAGCAGTCGCTGATTCCTTTTTTTGATGATTTACATCACATTAATCGTGACGTCAATATTGCCACGAGTTGCCTTTGAGTATGGGCAAATTTCGTCTGCTTTTTTGAGATACTTCATTGTTTCTTCTTCTGATAAACCTTCGATGTGACCGAAAAGATCAACACCAATATAATAATTGGCAGGGCCATCACTATAAAGGGAAACGGTCGCCTTAATCGTGGGTTCGCCTTTAATATGTTCTTGGTTAAGGACAACATCTAAGGCACTGTTAAAGCAAGAACTATAGCCGGCTGCAAAGAGTTGCTCTGGATTTGTACTCTTCCCTGATGGGTCTGTCCCTGGTGACTTGATTACATATTTCTTTGCTTGATCGGGTGAATAAACGAAGCCATTGCGGCCCCCTTCATTAATCATCGTTGTTTCATATTGTTTTGCCATTTAAGGTCCCTCTTTCTTTTATTGAATACCCTTACTTTAGCACAGCAAAATTCAGAACCATAATGATTTGTTTATACAAAAAGGCGCCAGCCCAAAAATAGATTTTGGACTTGCGCCTTTCTTGTTAATCCTCAGGCTATAACTGGCTGATTATTCACACTCTATTTAATATAAGCCGTCTTGTAGCTCCATTGTGCGCCAGCTGTGTTATGCACAACGCCTTTGACCTTTGGATTCTTCAAGTATGCCGTATCATTTTGATAGAGTGGTGTAATCCCTTGGACTTTATTCATGACTTGTGCAGCCGTCACGAGGTCCGCCCAACGTTTGTCAGGATCGTTCGCATCGGCATTCATTGCGCGGTCAAGGGCAGCTTTGTATTCTGGATTGTCGAAGCCACCGGTATTACTTGCAGCCCCTGGTAACATGATTTCTAAAAACGAAATTGGGTCTTTGAAATCTGCCCCCCAACCTGCGAGTAATAAATCATAGTCGCCTTTTTTATCACGACTCGCTGAAACTTGGCTTGGCACGGTCTTTAATGTCACCTTGAAGCCTGGCAAGACTTTTTCAAGTTGACCTTTGAGATATTGACCAACATATGACGCGTTGGCATCATCGGAATTAAGCGTTAAGGTGAGGGCAACTTTCTTTTGACCAGTCGCTTTCAATGCTTCATGCCAATGTTTAAGCGCTAATTTTTGATTGTAATCCACGGTATCTGGCACGGCTTGTGATTTAGCAAAGTCCACCTTCTTAGGGGAACCGGCTAAGCCCACTGGCACGAAACCAGTAATATCGTTTTTCTTCGAACCGAATAGCCGGTTATTCAACGTCTTACGATTAATCGCTAACGAAATCGCCAATCTAAAGTCTTGGTTATTCAAAAGTGCTTTTTTCTGTTCATCTACTGATTTGAAGTTGTATTTAATGTAGTTCGTCAACGCATAAGGATATCTGTGGAATGCTTTATCATCCCGATAATTATCAATTTGTTGATTATCCAACTGGGTTAAATCCAGTTTCTTTTCCTGATAAAGATAAAGCGCGGTGCTGGTATTTTCTAACACGGTATAGTTGACTTGGTCTAATTTCACCTTTTTGCGATCCCAATATTGATTGTTCTTCACAAATTGCCACTTCTCACTCGTCCCATTCCAGTTAACTAATTTAAACGGACCAGAGTACACCATGTATTTCGCGTTTGTCGCATACTTCTTACCATATTTTTCAACCACTTTTTGATCCTGTGGGGCAAATAATGGATAAGCCATCAAGGTTTTCATGTAAGCCACAGGTGTGGATAATGTGACTTCCAACGTGTGCTCATCCACTGCCCGTATGCCGAGTTGGTCTGGTGCCATCTCACCTTTTGCAATCGCTGGGGCATTTTGGATATTACTGAAAAGGTTTGTATAAGGTGATTTGGTTTCTGGTTTCAATGTCCGTTGCCATGAATAGACAAAATCTTGCGCCCGAATCGGGTCACCATTACTGAACTTGGCATCACGCAGTTTAAATGTCCACGTCTTACCATCAGCTGAAACTGAACTCGATTTCGCTAAGCCTGGTTCAATTTTACCGTTCTCACCAAGCCGGAATAAACTTTCATAAATGTTCCCTGTTTGACCATATCCCGTTGAAGTCGAGATATCAATGGTATCTAGTGGTGCTTGCGCGCCAAGCTGAAGAACCTGTTTGGCTTGCACCCCCGAAACTTGGCATAATAAGAACACCCCGAATATAAAAATTGCACTGACACTAAGTTTTAAGAACTGCCGCCCTCTTTGCATGACACGCCTCCTTACATTTAATAAGTATAGTATACCAAATCATCAGTCAAAAGTTAAATAATAAGCCTAAAAAAGCGCCGACAAAATTAATTTTGCCGGCGCTTTTGCTTTAAACGTGCTCTGTAAGTCATACCCTTCCGGTAAACCCTAAACGTGCATTTCAACCTAACTATCTGC
>ENA-UOZF01000149-UOZF01000149.1-food-metagenome-genome-assembly--contig:-NODE-149-length-27629-cov-4.599079_pt1 | contig 27629 bp, 19 predicted proteins | sample MGYA00249869_ERZ772725 | MGnify/ENA primary metagenome ERZ772725 (study PRJEB29005, sample SAMN08379455) | food metagenome | isolation source: cheese spiked with Escherichia coli O103 | study: EMG produced... | reverse complement strand
CGCGGTCATAATCGTTGCCGTTCGGCGTTGAGCCTTCGGTCAGGCCGGTGTTGGCCGCCTGCATCAGAATGATTTTGTCGGCGTTGACGCAGGCGTTCAGCACGCGCCACAGCTCCAGCAGCGTACCGGGAAAGACCACCGCCAGCGCGTCGCCCTGGCCGGAGCGAAAGCCTTTACGGTAGCGCTGGGTTTTAGCCGGGTCGGTGAGCAGATGGGACGAGCCGACCAGACGGGTGAGTTCAGCCAGAAAAGCGTTGTTATTGGTTGTTGCAGATGACATGTTCCACTCCTTGTGGTGGTACAAAATTATCAAAAATAAGAATAGCGCTTTGTATGACAATTTGATGCATCAATGTTTCGAAAAATCAGAGAACAACGCGCGCTTTATTCAGGCGTCTCGTTTATGTTTATGGCAGACTTCGACTTTTGCTATCTTTTCGCCGATCTGGTCGACTGGAATAATGAGGGATAAAAATGAAATGGCTTTGTAATGTAAGCGTCGCTGTGAGCCTGGCGCTGCAACCCGCGCTGGCGGATGAATTGTTCGGCAATCATCCCCTAACGCCGCAGGCGCGGGAAGCGTTTGTGACGGAACTGCTGACGAAAATGACGGTGGATGAAAAAATCGGTCAGCTGCGCTTAATTAGCGTCGGCCCGGATAACCCGAAAGAGGCCATCCGCGAAATGATCAAAGAAGGTCAGGTGGGGGCGATTTTTAACACCGTGACCCGCCATGATATCCGCACTATGCAGGATCAGGTGATGGAACTCAGCCGCCTGAAAATTCCGCTGTTTTTCGCCTATGACGTGCTCCACGGTCAGCGCACCGTTTTCCCGATTAGCCTTGGTCTGGCCTCCTCTTTTAACCTCGACGCGGTGAATACCGTCGGGCGAGTATCGGCGTACGAAGCGGCCGATGATGGCCTGAACATGACCTGGGCGCCGATGGTCGATGTCTCCCGTGACCCGCGCTGGGGCCGCGCCTCGGAAGGATTCGGGGAAGATACCTACCTGACTACCGAGATGGGCAGGGCGATGGTGGAGTCGATGCAGGGGAAAAGCCCGGCCGATCGCTACTCGGTGATGACCAGCGTCAAGCACTTTGCGGCCTACGGCGCGGTCGAAGGCGGCAAAGAGTACAACACCGTTGATATGAGTCCGCAGCGCCTGTTCAACGACTATATGCCGCCGTACAAAGCGGGGTTGGATGCCGGCAGCGGCGCGGTCATGGTGGCCCTTAACTCGCTTAACGGCACCCCGGCGACCTCCGACGCCTGGCTGCTCAAGGACGTGCTGCGCGACCAGTGGGGCTTTAAAGGCATCACCGTCTCCGACCATGGGGCCATCAAGGAGCTGATTAAACACGGCGTGGCGTCGGACCCGGAAGACGCGGTGCGCGTGGCGCTGAAGTCCGGCATCAACATGAGCATGAGCGACGAGTACTACAGCAAGTATCTGCCCGGGCTGGTGAAGTCCGGGAAGGTGACGATGGCGGAGCTGGATGACGCGACCCGCCACGTGCTGAACGTCAAATACGATATGGGCCTGTTTAACGACCCCTACAGCCACCTGGGGCCGAAAGATTCCGATCCGCAGGATACCAACGCCGAAAGCCGCCTGCATCGCAAAGAAGCGCGCGAAGTGGCGCGCGAAAGCCTGGTGCTGCTGAAAAACCGTCTCGATACGCTGCCGCTGAAAAAATCGGGCACTATCGCGGTGATCGGCGCCCTGGCCGACAGCAAGCGCGACATGATGGGCAGCTGGTCGGCGGCGGGCGTTGCCGATCAGTCGGTGACCGTGCTGACCGGTATGCAGAACGCGCTGGGCGACAAAGGCAAGATTATCTATGCCAAAGGCGCCAACGTGACCGACGATAAAGGCATCGTCGACTTCCTCAATCTGTATGAGAAAGCGGTGCAGGTTGACTCGCGCTCGCCGCAGGAGATGATTGACGAAGCGGTGGCGGCGGCGAAGCAGTCTGACGTGGTGGTTGCCGTGGTGGGTGAGGCGCAGGGCATGGCCCACGAAGCCTCCAGCCGCACCGACATCACCCTGCCGCCGAGCCAGCGCGCCCTGATTAGCGCCCTGAAAGCGACCGGCAAGCCGTTGGTGCTGGTGCTGATGAACGGGCGTCCGCTGGCGCTGGTGAAAGAAGATCAGCAGGCCGATGCGATCCTCGAAACCTGGTTTGCCGGTACCGAAGGCGGTAACGCGATTGCCGATGTGCTGTTCGGCGACTACAACCCGTCGGGCAAGCTGCCGATGTCCTTCCCGCGCTCGGTTGGGCAGATCCCCACCTACTACAGCCATCTCAACACCGGTCGTCCGTACAATGCGGATAAGCCGAACAAGTACACCTCGCGCTACTTTGACGAGGCCAACGGTCCGCTCTATCCGTTTGGCTACGGCCTCAGCTACACCACCTTTAGCGTTTCCGACGTGAAAATGTCGGCGCCGACCCTGCAACGTGACGGCAAAGTGACCGCCAGCGTGCAGGTGACCAATACCGGCAAGCGCGAAGGGGCGACGGTGATTCAGCTTTATCTGCAGGACGTTACCGCTTCCATGAGCCGTCCGGTGAAAATGCTGCGCGGCTTTAAAAAGGTGACCCTTAAGCCGGGCGAGACGCAAACCGTCAGCTTCCCGATTGACGTTGAGGCGCTGAAGTTCTGGAACCAGCAGATGAAGTACGACGCCGAGCCGGGTAAATTCAACGTCTTTATCGGCGTCGATTCCGCCCGCGTGAAGCAGAGCGAGTTTGAACTGCTGTAATGGCGATTTGTCGCCCGGGTAAGGCGCCAGTCGCAGCCCGGGAACACGCTTTCCGTTATCCTAAAGGCCGATTAATCGGCCTTTTCTTTTTCCGCTCCGCCCTAAATGAACTACGCTTTTCTCTTAAGCTCCTGTTAATGGAGCGCAAATTAAAGAGGGACGCGAGGATGATAAAGGCAAGTGTTTGGTCAGGCGCGCTGGCGCTGGCGGCCCTGATTAGCCTGCCGCTGCAGGCGGCCGAGCCGGTTAAGGTCGGCTCAAAAATTGACACCGAAGGGGCGCTGCTCGGCAATATTATTTTGCAGGTGCTGGAAAGTCATGGGGTGAAAACCGTCAATAAAATCCAGCTCGGCACCACCCCGGTGGTGCGCGGGGCGATAACCGCCGGTGAGCTGGATATTTACCCGGAATATACCGGCAACGGCGCGTTCTTCTTCAAAGAGGAGAACGACCCGGCGTGGAAAAACGCGCAGCAGGGATACGAAAAAGTCAAAAAGTTGGACGCGGAAAAGAATAAGCTCATCTGGCTCACCCCGGCTCCGGCCAACAATACCTGGACTATCGCCGTCCGTCAGGATCTGGCGGAGAAAAACCACCTCGCCTCATTAAGCGACCTCGCCGGCTATCTGCAAAAGGGCGGCGACTTTAAGCTGGCCGCCTCGGCGGAGTTTATTGAACGCCCGGACGCGCTGCCGGCGTTTGAAAAAGCCTACGGCTTTACGCTCAAGCAAGATCAGCTGCTGTCGCTGGCGGGCGGCGATACGGCGGTCACCATCAAAGCGGCGGCGCAGCAAACCTCCGGCGTGAATGCGGCGATGGCCTACGGTACCGATGGCCCGGTCGCCGCACTGGGTCTGCAAACCTTGAGCGACCCGAAGGGCGTGCAGCCGATTTATGCGCCCACCCCAGTGGTGCGTGAAGCGGTGTTAAAAGCCTATCCGCAGATAGCCGATTGGCTACAGCCGGTATTTGCCAGCCTGGATGAAAAGACGCTGCAAAAGCTGAACGCCAGCATTGCGGTAGAGGGGCTGGATGCGAAGAAAGTCGCCGCCGACTATCTGCAACAAAAAGGGCTGCTGAAGTAGCGCGCGCGTGACGATTCGTTGCGGTAACCGGGTTGCGCTGCTGCTGGCGTTGCTACTGCTGCTGGCGATGGCGCTGCCGTTTATCAATTATGCCCCTAACCGGCTGTTATCCGGCGAGGGGCGTTGGCTATGGCAGGTCTGGCCGTGGCTGGCGGGGGGGCAGGCGGCGGTCGCGCTGCTGATAGCGCTGCTGAGCTGGCGTTCAGGGCGCCTCCCGCTGCTGCTTATCTTCCTGCTAGCGGATCTGCTGCTGCCTTTATTGCTGTGGGGGGCCGGCAGGGCGGCGGTGCAGCTGGCCCAGAACGGTTCTCCTTTAGCCCGCACCTCGCCGGGCAGCGGTCTGTGGCTGGCGCTGGCGCTTTGCCTGCTTATTGCCAGCGATGCGGTTCGTCGCCTGACCTCCCGCGCCCTGTGGCGCTGGCTGCTAAATGCGCAAATCTGGCTGCTGCCCGCGCTGCTGCTGGGACTCGGCGCGCTCAATGACCTCTCTTTGCTGAAAGAGTATTTCAATCGCCGCGATGTTTTTGACGATGCCCTGTCTCAGCATCTGCTCCTGCTGTTCGGCACCCTGCTGCCGGGGCTGCTGATTGGGCTACCCGTTGGCGTTTGGCTCTGGCGGTATCCCCGCTGGCAATCGCCGGTTTTTGCGGTTCTCAACGTGATTCAGACCGTTCCCTCCGTCGCGTTATTTGGCCTGCTTATCGCGCCGCTGGCCGGGCTGGCGCGGGAGTTTCCCTCGCTGGCGCAGATCGGCGTTTCCGGGACCGGCATGACGCCAGCGCTGATCGCGCTAGTGCTGTATGCGCTATTGCCGCTGGTGCGCGGGGTGACGACCGGCCTGCAGCAGGTGCCGCGTGAAGCGCTGGAGAGCGCGGCGGCGATGGGGATGAGCGGCGGGCAGCGCTTTCGCCAGATACAGCTACCGCTGGCCTTGCCCGTACTGTTGCGCAGCCTGCGGGTGGTTAGCGTGCAAACCGTCGGTATGGCGGTGGTGGCGGCTCTGATCGGCGCGGGCGGTTTCGGCGCGCTGGTTTTCCAGGGGCTGCTCAGCAGCGCGCTGGATCTGGTGCTGCTGGGGGTAATCCCGACCATCGCGCTGGCGGTGGTGGTGGATGCGTTATTCGCGCTGTGGGGCGCATTACTGAAAGGAGAGGCCGGTGATTGAGTTTGACGGCGTCAATAAAGCCTTTGCCGGACAGCCTGCGGTGAAAGACCTCAATCTGCATCTGCGCGAAGGGGCATTTTCGGTGCTGATCGGCACCTCCGGTTCGGGGAAGTCGACCACGCTGAAGATGATTAATCGTCTGGTGGAGCACGATAGCGGGACGATCCGTTTCGCCGGGCAGGATATCCGCCAGCAGCCGGTGCTCGAACTGCGCCGCAAAATGGGCTACGCCATCCAGTCCATCGGCCTGTTTCCCCACTGGACGGTGGCGCAGAACATTGCCACCGTCCCGCAGCTGCTGAAGTGGTCGCGACAGAAAACCCAGGCGCGAATCGATGAACTGATGGCCTTGCTGGGGCTGGAGCCCGGCCTGCGCGAACGCTACCCGCATCAGCTTTCCGGCGGGCAGCAGCAGCGCGTCGGCGTGGCGCGCGCGCTGGCGGCCAACCCGGAAGTGCTGCTGATGGATGAGCCCTTCGGCGCGCTCGATCCGGTGACGCGCGAAGCCTTGCAGCAGGAGATGATCCGCATTCATCGCCTGCTGGGTCGCACGATAGTGCTGGTAACCCACGATATCGATGAGGCGCTGCGGCTGGCGGACCATCTGGTGTTGATGAATGGCGGCGAAGTGGTACAGCAGGGGGAGCCGCTGCAGATGCTGCTTGAGCCGAAAAATGCGTTTGTGCAGACCTTCTTTGGCCGCAGCGAACTGGGCGTGCGCCTGCTATCGCTGCGCGGCGTCGGCGATTATCTGCGCCGCGACGAGCGCCTGGCGGGGGATGCGTTAAACGTGGCGATGACCCTGCGCGAGGCGCTGTCGCAGTTCGTTGCCCATCGCCGCGAGGTGCTGCCGGTGGTCGATGAGCAGGGAGAGGCCTGCGGGACGCTGCATTTTGCCGACCTGCTGCGCGAGGAGGCCCGGCGTGAAGGCGCTGCGTGATCCGCTGCTGTGGCTCAGCGCCATGTTTATCGCGCTGCTGCTGGCGTTGCCCTACAGCGCGCCGCTGTTCAGCGCACTGTTTCCCGAGCTGCCGCGTCCGGTTTATCAGCAGGAGAGTTTTGTCTCTCTCACCCTGGCGCACTTTTGGCTGGTGGCGCTCTCCAGCCTGGCGGCGACGATCGTGGGCGTCGGGGCCGGGATTGCGGTCACCCGTCCAGGAGGACATGAGTTTCGTCCGCTGGTAGAGACCATCGCCGCAATGGGGCAGACGTTTCCGCCGGTCGCGGTGCTGGCGATTGCGGTTCCGGTGATGGGATTTGGCTGGCAGCCCGCGCTGATCGCGCTGGCGCTGTATGGCATATTACCGGTTTTGCAGGGCACGCTGGCCGGAATTGGGGCGGTACCGTCCGGGGTATTAACCATCGCTCAGGGGATGGGGATGAGCGGCTGGCAGAGACTGATGAAGGTTGAGCTGCCGCTGGCGGCGCCGGTGATGCTCGCCGGAATTCGTACCTCGACTATCGTCAATATCGGTACGGCGACCATTGCTTCAACCGTTGGCGCGAATACGCTCGGTACGCCGATTGTTATCGGCCTCAGCGGATTTAATACCGCTTATGTCATTCAGGGGGCGCTGCTGGTGGCGCTGGCGGCGATTATCGTCGACCGCGGTTTTGAACGGCTGAACCGGCGGATCAGCCGACACCGCCGCGAACAATAAATGAATAACCGGCCAGCATCACGCCGCCGATGCCGCTGATGGCCATAAATAAGAACAGGGTAATCACCGCAATTTTTGCTGGCTTCATAATAGGCTCCTGATGTTAACGCAGGGATTATACGGTGAAGCGCAGGTGTTAATAAAACATTAATTGCTTTTTAGCGACGACAATATCCCCGGCTCGCGCTGCGCTTAGCCGGGCTACGGACCCACAGCAATCTGCGATCCGGTAGCCCGGACAGGCGCCTCAGGCGCCGCCTCCGGGAGACGCGGCGGTGGCGTGATTGAGCCAGATAATCTGCCCCTGCTGCTCCCAGAGACGCATTTGGTTGACCTGGGCGCTGCAGGGCGTCTCTCCGCACCAGACCATCAACGTACTCTCGGGGAAAAGTTCCGGCCGGAGCTGGTTTAGCGAATGGGCGAGAATATCCACCCGCCAGCCCTGCTCACTGGCTATCCATCCGTCCAGCGTTAGCCGGGTAATATCGCTAACGTTCCAGCCCACAACCAGCGCATGGTTACCGGGATATTTTGCCGTGGAGACAGACTGCGGGCGATATGATTAATCAAAATACCGTCAAGGATGCCACGCAGCGCCAGCAACGTCGGCTGCGGGCTAAGCAGGCGCTGGCGTAAAGGGTTAATCAGGTGCTTGACCAGAATTTGCGCAGAGTCGCTGTGGTTGCGCTCCTTAAGCCACATGCGCAGGCGATGATAGCTACCGGTTTGCAAATAGTCGAGCAGGATCTCCTGCTGAGCGCGCCAGCCGTCGGCCACCTCCTGCTCGTTATCCATCAGCAGCGTTTTCACTTTCCCGACCTGCACGCCGGACTCAATCCAGCGCTTAATTTCGCGAATGCGGTCTATTTCATATTCGTTGAACAGGCGATGACCGCCGTCGGTACGCTGGGGTTTCAGTAATCCGTAGCGCCGCTGCCAGGCGCGTAACGTCACGGGATTGATATCGCAAAGCTGGGCAACTTCGCCGATTGTATAAAGCGCCATTTTCTCCTCCCGCTGTGTTCTCCTCCATTAACTGTAGAAGCTGTTTGCCGAAGCGGGAATTTTTGTCTGTTTTTTGTACAAAAAAGGACCGTCGAGACGCGGAGAAGTGTGATCTTAACCATGAATTATCATTTTCATGTATTGCTTCAAAGAAAGTTATAAGCAAGCAGTGTATGTTACGCGCTTTCAAATGAAGTGTGGTCTGCGGGTATGTACGAGTTCGATCTGGTGTTGCTGCTGCTTCAGCAGATGTGCGTGTTTTTGGTCATCGCGTGGCTGATGAGCAAAACGCGGCTGTTCATCCCGTTAATGCAGGTCACCGTCCGATTACCGCACAAGCTGCTGTGCTACGTGACCTTTTCCATTTTCTGCATCCTCGGCACCTACTTCGGCCTGCATATCGAAGACTCGATCGCCAATACGCGGGCCATCGGCGCGGTAATGGGCGGCCTGCTGGGCGGCCCGGTAGTCGGCGGTCTGGTGGGGCTGACCGGCGGCCTTCACCGCTACTCGCTGGGCGGCATGACGGCGCTGAGCTGCATGGTGTCCACCATCGTCGAGGGTCTACTCGGCGGCCTGGTGCACAGCATTCTGGTCAAACGCGGGCGGCCGGATAAAGTCTTTAGCCCGCTTACCGCCGGCGCGATCACCTTTTTCGCCGAAATGGTGCAGATGCTGATTATTCTACTTATCGCTCGCCCGTTCGAAGATGCGCTGCATCTGGTACAGAGCATCGCCGCGCCCATGATGGTTACCAACACAGTCGGGGCGGCGCTGTTTATGCGCATCCTGCTGGATAAGCGGGCGATGTTTGAAAAATATACCTCGGCTTTCTCAGCCACGGCGCTGAAGGTTGCCGCGTCGACGGAAGGGATCCTGCGTCAGGGATTTAACGAAGAGAACAGCATGAAGGTCGCGCAGGTGCTGATCCAGGAGCTGGATATCGGCGCGGTGGCGATAACCGATCGCGATAAGCTGCTGGCGTTTACCGGGATCGGCGACGATCACCACCTTCCCGGTAAACCCATCTCTTCGCTGTATACCCAAAAGGCGATAGATTCCGGCGAAGTCGTTTACGCCGACGGCAACGAAGTGCCTTACCGCTGCTCGATTCATCCCAACTGTAAGCTGGGATCGACGCTGGTTATCCCGCTGCGCGGCGAAAATCAGCGGGTGATCGGCACCATTAAGCTCTATGAAGCGAAAAACCGCCTGTTCAGCTCGATCAACCGTACGCTGGGAGAGGGAATTGCGCAGCTGCTGTCGGCGCAGATCCTGGCCGGTCAGTATGAACGGCAAAAAGCGCTGCTGACGCAATCGGAAATCAAACTGCTGCACGCCCAGGTGAACCCGCATTTCCTGTTCAACGCGCTGAATACGCTAAAAGCGGTGATTCGCCGCGATAGCGACCAGGCCGGACAGCTGGTGCAGTATCTGTCGACCTTTTTTCGCAAAAACCTGAAGCGGCCTGCGGAAATCGTCACCCTGGCGGATGAAATTGAGCATGTGAACGCCTATCTGCAGATTGAGAAAGCGCGTTTTCAGGCCAATTTACAGATTCAGATGCTGGTGCCCGAAGCGCTGGGACAGCATCAGCTTCCGGCGTTTACCCTGCAGCCAATCGTCGAAAACGCCATTAAACACGGGACTTCGCAGCACCTCGGGGTGGGCGAGATCACCATCCGCGCCAGTCAACACGAACGCTGGCTGCAGCTGGATATTGAAGATAATGCCGGGCTGTACCAGGACAAACCCAGCGCCAGCGGGCTGGGCATGAACCTGGTCGACCGCCGGCTGCGGGCGCGCTTCGGCGCCGACTGCGGGATCACCGTAACCTGCGAACCGGAATGTTTTACCCGCGTCACGCTGAGACTGCCTGTGGAGGACAACACATGTTAAAAGTATTAATTGTCGACGACGAGCCGCTGGCGCGTGAAAACCTGCGTATTTTGCTGGAGACCCAGCCTGATATTGAGATCGTCGGCGAATGCGGGAATGCCGTCGAAGCGATTGGCGCGGTGCACAAGCTGCGCCCGGACGTGCTGTTTCTGGATATCCAGATGCCGCGCATCAGCGGCCTGGAGATGGTCGGCATGCTCGATCCCGAGCATCGCCCCTATATCGTCTTCCTCACCGCGTTTGACGAGTACGCGGTGAAGGCCTTTGAAGAGCACGCGTTTGATTATTTACTGAAGCCGATTGAATCCGCCCGGCTGGAAAAAACGCTGGTTCGTCTGCGCCAGGAGCGCAGCCTGCAGGATATGACCGTCCTCGACGATACTCAGCAGGCGCTGAAGTACATTCCCTGCACCGGACACAGCCGGATCTGGCTGCTGCAGATGGAAGACGTGGCCTTCGTCAGCAGCCGGATGAGCGGGATTTACGTCACCGACTGCGAAGGAAAGGAGGGCTTTACCGAGCTGACCCTGCGCACCCTGGAGAGCCGCACGCCGCTGCTGCGCTGCCATCGCCAGTACCTGGTCAACATGTCCCATCTCAAGGAGATCCGCTTTGAGGAGAACGGCCAGGCGGAGCTGCTGATGCGCGCCGGGCAAACGGTACCGGTCAGCCGCCGCTATCTGAAGAGCCTGAAAGAGGCGATTGGGCTGTAAAATGGCGGAATCGTGATAGACTGAGCGGCAGAATTTTTCATCATGAAGGCAATATGATCAGTAACGATATCTTACGTAGCCTCCGCTACACCCTGAAAACCAACAACAACGGCCTGGTAAGTATTTTTGCGCTGGCGGATGCGCCGGTGAGCGCGGAACAGCTGGTTCCCTGGCTGAAAAAAGAAGACGAAGAGGGGTTTGCGCGCTGCCCGGATATTGTGCTGTCCAATTTCCTTAACGGCCTGATTTACGCGAAGCGCGGTAAAGATGAATCCGCGCCGCCGCTCGCTGTCGAGCGCCGGGTCAACAACAACATCGTGCTGAAAAAGCTGCGAATCGCCTTCTCCCTGAAGACGGATGATATTCTCGCTATCCTCACCCAGCAGAAATTCCGCGTCTCCATGCCGGAAATCACCGCCATGATGCGCGCCCCGGAGCATAAAAACTTCCGCGAATGCGGCGACCAGTTCCTGCGCTACTTCCTGCGCGGGCTGACCGAGCGTGAACACGCGAAATCCTGATATGCCTCCCCCGGCTTGCGGCGTAAACGCCTGAACCGGGCTACCCGAAGGCACGGCCCCGTAACCCGGCTTGCGTAGCGCCAGCCGGGAATTCTCCAGACCAGGCAGGGCTATTTCACTTCTTTAAAACCCTGCGATTTCAGCAATTTCTCCGACTCGCTCAGCGAAATAAACTTTTGTGAACAGTCGGAAAAGCTGGCCCCCGGCAGGTGACATAGCTCGCTGATTTTAGCCTGATTAAAGTCGATGGAGAGGTGTTCCTGCGCGACGTTCTCTTTATAGTCGACGCTGTGGGTAACGCCTTTGATTTTGCTGTAGGCCGCGCCGATAGGGTCGATGACCTTGCGCGCCTGCTCTTCGTTGCTCACCCCGAGCGATTTATAGGGGATAGTGTTATCCGCGTCCTGGCGGGTAACGACATCGTCTTTGTAGTGATAGGTGTAGGTCAGGTCAACGCCGTTGATCGTGTTGTTGAACGTTTTGACCTCATCTTTGTTGTTATCGCAGCCGACAAGCGTGGCCATCAATAGCGTTGCGCCCAGAGCGACGGTGATCCTGCGGTTAAATTTCATTATCATTCCTTGTTAATCAATCATCATCTCTAATTGTATACAGAGTTGCGCGATGGTGCTGAACGTATCCTCGGCGGTGGCCGTTTCGCTCTCGCCCAGTTGCTGAAGCAGACGCGCAAGATGGCTAAAACCCTGGTTCGTCAACTCGCCGCCCAGCGTGGCGGCCTCGCGAAACAGGCTCTTTTGCTGATAGCGCAGGCCGTTGTGCGCTATCTGGATCAGTAGCGTCCGGGCGCGCTGCAACAGGCTCAGGGCCGGCGAGCGCGGCGGCAGTACATCGCCAACAGGCAACGGCGCGACGGGAAGCGGCTCGGCGTTCAGCGCCCAGGCGCGGGTACGGGTCATCATGACCAGCGGCTCCAGGCTAAGCTGCCCGTGATGAAAGCTGACCAACCCGGAAACCATCACCACCGGATCGTCCTCTTGTCTGAGCAGCGCCGCCATCCGCTCAACGGCATACGGCGCGCTGGCGGAGGCGGGAAGGGACAAGTACAAAACGTTGTTTTCTCCCACGCCGCTGAGGACCTGCGCATCCAGCGTTTGCCGGGCGGCGTCCCATCCGACGGCAAGGCAGGCCTCCACCGGCAGAATAAACAGGTTATCAACCTGATTGAGCGGGCGCACCCAGGCCGGGGGGCGCTGGCGCAGATACTCACGCAGGGCCGCGGCGCCCGGCTGCCGCAGCGGCGCGCTGAGCAAAAGCCAGGCATCTTCGGTGAGCGGAAGGCTGCTGCTCAGGCGCTGACGGGCGCCCAGCAGCAGCTCGCCGCCGGCAGTGCGGCGCGCTGACCGGGTAATGATTTGCCCGCCCGCCAGTATGCCGGCCTGAAAGGTAAACAGGCGGCGCTGCCATAGCGGATTTTGCGCCCGTTCAGCCAGCGGCCAGCGGTGCGACAGATGCAAAATGCTGCCGGTATCCGGATCGCTAAACCAGAGACGTAAGCCGTACTGCTGGTTATCCTGCCAGCCGCGCATGCCAAGGGAAATCAGCCGCAGATGATCGAGCTGCGCTTCACCGGCAATACCCTGACCGACGACGGTGCGCCACGGCAGGGGCGGCGTCTGGCCGGCATCGGCAAGCTGCGCCATTCGGTCGGCGCTCTCAAGACGGGCATTAAGGCCCGCGAGCTGGGCCAGCAGCTGCTCAGGCACGTAGTGGCTGGCGCGCTGCTGGCAGGCATCGACGCCTTCGCGCAGCTCGGCAAGCGCGCCGATGACCCAGCGCCAGTTGGCCGCATGCGCTGCGCGCTGCGCGCGGGTGAACGCGGCTTCGAAGCTGATTGGCGGCTGGCTGACGCCGTTTTGCCACAGCAGTTGGCTTAGCTGACGGAGGCTTTGTCGACAGGCTTCGCCCTCGGGCGTAGCAAAAGGTCCGCCGCGGGCGGCGACCCTGCGCCCGCTTGAGAATCGACTCGGGCAGGGTGGCCAGCTCCTCCTGCCACAGGCCGGGATGCCAGCGCTCGTCAGCGTTTGGCTCCCCTTCAGGAGCCGCGTGACCGGCGTTGGCGCGCTGATAGCTCAGGATCAGCATCACGCGATGGCGGCACATGCCGCTAGCGCCGCAGGTACAGCTGGACTCTTTGAGGGCCCGATCTTTTTCCAGCCGGGTACGGGTACCATCGCGAAAAACGGCGGTCAGCGTACCGGCCTCATCCTGCTCCAGCGCGGGGATATTGCCGTTATCCAGCTCTTTTTGAGCGCGTTTCACAAACCCGGCGTTGCTCAGCGCGGTGAGCGCCTGCGGCGTGAGCTCCAGTAATTCAGGGCGTAAAGGCATCATGATTGTAAATTCTCCGCCAGCCAGGAGGCGAGCTCGCCGGGCGTCATGGCGGCGATTTGCGCCCCGACGTTGACCAGCGACTGGGCCATTTCATGGTCATAACAGGGGGACGCCGCGTCGTCCAGCGCCGCCAGGCCGAGGACTTTGATGCCGCTTTGTACGCTCTGCTTGACCTGGTTAATCAACAGCGAGTTCGCTCCACCTTCAAAAAAGTCGCTCACCAGCACAATCACGCTCTTGTGCGGTTGCTCAATCAGCTGCCGCGCATACTCTACGGCCTGGGCGATATGGGTGCCGCCGCCGAGCTGAACTTTCATCAGCAGCTCGACCGGGTCGGCGACATCCGCCGTGAGATCCACCACGCTGGTGTCGAACGCCACGAGGTGCGTGCGAATGCCGGGCAGCTGCCATAAGCAGGCCGCCATGACCGCGGAATGAATCACGGAATCCACCATTGAACCGCTCTGATCGACCAGCAAAATCAGCTGCCATTTTTCGCTGTGGCGCTTCACGCGGCTGATAAACTTTGGCGATTCAATGTACAGCTTGCCGCGCTGCGGGTCCCAGTGCTGGAGGTTGGCGCGCAGGGTGCCTTTGAAATCAAAGTTGCGCGCCAGCGGGATGCGCGAAGGCCGCTGCCGGTCGCGCGCGCCGGAAAACGCCTGACGAACCTCTTTTGCCAGCCGGGCCATAATTTGCTCCACCACCTGGCGCACCAGCTGTCGGGCGGCGTTCAGCACGTCAGGATTCATCAGATGTTTGGTATGCAGCACCGCGCGCAGCAGGCTTTCGGAGGGTTGAATTCGTTCCAGCACTTCCAGATTCGTCACCACCTCGTCAATGCCGTAGCGCAGCACCGCATCGCTCTCCAGCCGCTCGATAACCGGCTGCGGAAACAGCGTATGAATGGCGTTGATCCACTCCGGCGTCGTCAGGTCGGACTCTTCCAGCCCGCCCAGCCGTTCGCCCCGCTGCAGCCGTTGCGGATCGCGGCCGTAAAGCCACTCCAGGGCCCGGTCTACCTGGCGGGCACGCTCGTCGAGACCGCCGAGGCTATTGTCGGCGGCCGGGCCCAGAATCAGCCGCCAGCGCTGGAGTTCACGGGTTGTCAAAATATCGGATAGCGGATGCATTAGCGTCCTCCCCAGTGGCGAAGCGCCGCCAGCGCCTGCTGCTCCAACAGCTGGTGATGGATTAACCGCTGCGGCGAGCAGGAAACCGGCGCCTGTAGCGCATGGGTCGGCAGCATGGTCATGTGATAGTGATCGAGCACCTGGCGGGCCAGCGCGCCGCGTTCGCGGGGCGGCAGCCAGGCCATCGCCGCGCGTAAATCCGGCAGCGCGAGAATAAACTCCTCTTCCGCCAGACGGGCGAGACGCTCGCTGAAGCCGGCGATAAAGGCGGGCTGACAGGCAAGCTGATGGCGGGCCAGCGCCAGCATGCCATGTACCGCCTCTCCCAGACGCTGCGCGGGCAGCCGCGTCAGCAGGGCCAGCGCCGTTTCAGCGGTAGCGGCGGGGTGCTCGAGACGCATCAGCGCGCCAAGCGCCGCGCCGCGGTCGAGCGGTGCGGCATCGGCTGCGTGAATTCGCCGTTCAAGCAGCGCGAGAGCGGCGCTGAGCGAAACGCCCGGTAAAACGCTGCCGCTGTGGAGATCGCGCAGGATGTGGCTCAGGGTCTGCCAGCTATGCAGATGGGCGTGAAACTGCTTCTCGTCGGCGACGCCGCTGGATTCGCAGAGCCACAGCGTCCGGTCAAGCGCCGCGCTGAGCGTGATTTCCAGCACGACGGCGTTCTGCATGCCGCCGATATCATCCCGCTGCCAGAGGGCATACAGCACCTCCAGCGCTGGCCCCATTTCGGCAAACTGGCTCTCTTCGGCAATCAGCTGCGCCAGCTGTTCCAGCATCTGCTGGCTAAAGGTGGCGAGCCCCGCCAGCGCCGCCTGATTGAGGCTGGCGGCGAGGCTTTTGATGCCAAAGGAGGAGAGAATATTCCCTTCCAGCCGCCGTCGCGCGGCATCCGCGAGGGAGGCGCCGTAGCGGGCGGATTCAATCAGGACGGCATGCTGTTCCATGGTGCGAAACACTCCCCAGCGCTCTTCGCCATCGCCGGAAAGGGCTACCGCGCTGCCGGTTCGCTGCTGGAACCCGGGGATCTCAAGAATGGCCAGCCGGTGTAATACCTGACTTTTCGCTAATCCGTCGGGCGCAAAGCGGTTGAGGTTCAGATTCGCCGGCGGGGCAATCCCGACGCGCGCCAGCTCGCGTTCGACGTCCTGCGGCAGCGGCGGCAGCGGCGTTCCCGGCGCGAGCTTGCCGAAATCCGCCCCCGCCAGCGCATCCACGATGGTCAGCAGAATAGGATCGGTTTGCGGATGGATGGCGCCGCGATAGCTCCACGGCAGCGGGGCGTTTAGCGCTTCTTTGATTAACGAGCCCGCCAGCGCGTCAAGCCAGTCGCAGCGCAGGGGCTGGGTATGGCCGCGCATCCGGGCCAGCGCCATGGTGCGCAGATGGGCGGCTGCCAAATCGGCGGTTGAGGCCGGAAGGCGATGCTGACGCAGGCGGGCGAGCAGGGTTTTCAGCAGCTGTTCCCCGGCCTGCCGCTGACCGAGCTGCCAGCACCAGCGCTGCCAGACCGGCGCCGGCATCCCGGAAAGATAGCCCGCCAGTACGTCCAGCCGCTTTTCGCTGTACGGCGTCAGATAGCAGCCGGTGACGGCATCGGGCGTCGGCGGAGGTGGTAATGCCGGCTCCTGCTCCTGCGCCGGGCAGTTCCGCCACAGGGTAGCCAGCGCCGGAGCGTGCCAGCCGCCGCAGACCACCACCACCGGGCCGTTATTTTGCCGCATCGCCCATGCCAGCCAGCGGGCCATATAAGCTTCCCGTCGCCGGCTGTTTTCGCCGCCGCCGCTGTCACCGCGTAGCTGGACAAACCAGGTCTCCAGCGCCTGTTTCAGCCCGGCGCGCTGGTTTTCATCTTCGAACAGATGGTCCCACAGCGCGTCGGTATTCTCCATGCCGCTGACCTCGAGCAGGCGCTGATGGTCATCGGCGCGGCGGGCGTCAGAGGGATCGCTGTCGTTGTCGTCCTGCGCCCAGACGGGTAAATCGATAAAGCGGATATGCGCCCCCGTTGCCCGCGCGGCCAGCAGCGCCTGCCACTCCGGCGAGAATTCGGCGAACGGCGTCCAGGCGCTGCGTCCTGGCGCGCCGCCATGCTGCTGCTGGCAGTAGCTGTAGACGGCGATGGGCAGTTGGTGGGGTAAAAAAAGCTCGTCCAGGCGATGGTTAAAATCCGCCGGACCTTCAATCAGAACGTAGCGCGGGCACACGCGTTCTATTCGTTCTTTCACCAGCCTGGCGCAGGCCGGGCTGTGGTGACGAACGCCGATGATTAACGGCTGTTCTGGCATGCGTGTTCCCTCACGGCAGGCGGTGGCGGGCCTGATAATAGGCCTGCCAGTGGGCTTCTTTATGCGTGCCGACGCGTTGTTCAAAATAGCGGCGCAGGCGGGCGCGGTCATCTTCATTGTCTTTCACGATGGTACCGGCGATGCAGTCTACCAGGTCGGCGGGTTCGCCGGCGCGACCGGCGAGGAACCATGCCCGCACGCCGACGGCGTGGGCGACGTTGACCGCTTCGGCGGTGGACATCACCGCGCTGAGGGTATCCATCGCGGTTTTCTTACCCCCGTCGGCGCGCAGATCGCGGAAGGTCTGGATCAGCAGTTCCAGTACGACATCGGGGACTTTATGCGGGATGCCGCTATGCTCCAACAGGCGGGCCGATGCGTTAGCCACCAGTTCCAGCTCCTGCTGAAAATCCATAATCGGAAAGACGGTTTCGAAGTCGAAGCGGCGTTTTAGCGCCGCGCTCATTTCGTTAACCCCGCGATCGCGGGTATTGGCGGTGGCAATAATATTAAATCCGGCGCGGGCATAGAGCTGGCTATCGTCGCCGGTTAGCTCCGGGATCGCCATGACGCGGTCGGATAGCATCCCCAGCAGGCAGTCCTGAACCTCCAGCGGCGTGCGGGTAATCTCTTCAAAGCGGACGATTTTACCGTCACGCATGCCCTGATACAGCGGGGCGGGCACCAGCGCCTGCGTCGACGGGCCCTGGTTTATCAGCAGCGCATAGTTCCAGGCATATTTGATTTGATCTTCGGTAATCGCCGCGCCGCCCTGAATGGTGAGCCCGGCGTCGCCGCAGATGGCGGTGGCCAGCAGCTCCGAGAGCAGCGATTTAGCCGTACCCGGCTCGCCGACCAGCATCAGGCCGCGCCCGGTCGCCAGCGTGACCAGCATCCGCTCGACGGCGGCCGGACTCATGACCACCTTGCGGCTGATGTCGCGAGCGCTATCGCCAAGGATAAACGCGCGCGCCGCAGGCAGGCTTAGCTGCCAGCCGGGCGGGCAGGGGAAACAGTCGTTCTGCTGCAGCCGGGCGAGCTCATCGGCGTAGAGTATGGCGGCAGGGGGGCGCTGAAGATGTGGTTCCTGTTGTATCATCGTTTCTTCCTTAAAGAGACCGCGGTAATGGGAGCATTTTTATCCTATGTGCAGCGAATAGCGTAAACGCGCTTTGCTTATCCACGGAAAATGACCTCAATCGTGCTTAGCGCCTCGCTGAGATCCTGTGGATCGAGCTGTGAGAACGCAGCGGGCCGTTCGCCATCATAGAGTCTGATGGCGGCAAACCGCTGAGGAGCCTTCGCATCCATGTTGTAGTGCACGAACCCTGGCGTGATTTCCAGAATCAGTCGATGCCGCCCGACATCGTAGCAGAAACGGTTTTCAGCGCCCTGCCACCAGCCGCGACTGCGGATGCCCAATAATTGCCCGCAGGTTGTTGATTTTCCCTGCCAGCGCGTAAGCTCGCTGCGGGCGGTTTCTTCCGCCAGCAGCTGCACCGTCTGGCGCGTTAGCTGGCGGAACGGTGGCAATAGCTGATAATCGGCAAAAATTTGGCTAAATGCTGCCCGCGTCGCGTCATCCATTTCCAGCGGATGAGCAAGGCCGAACAGCGCCTCTTTCGGTAGAGCGATAGGGTCATCCTGGCCATCGCAGAATTCCTCTTCTGCGGCGACGCGAAAGGCGTTGAGCAGGCGACGGGGTTCACTGGCGGCGTAGATTCCCCATACCAGGCGCCGGGTAAGATTGTTGGTCAGCGGATGATCGACAAACAGCGATTGAAACTCCGTTCGCGTCCAGCGCCGTGCCAGCCGCAGGGCATTTTCCAGATGCGGCAGCAGGCGTTTGGCCACCTGGGCTGCGTCTTTTTTCAGGCCTTTCAGCCTGGCCAGCGCTTCCGCGGCTTTTACCTGGTCATCTTCGGCGCGCAGGCGCGGCAGGCTCTTTTGCCGCGCTCCCTGCTGGTCGTAAATCACCGGCAGCAGATTTTCATCAAAACGGACATAAAAGCCGCGGGAACCAAAATCAAAAGCCAGCGTTTGGGGATTGTCCAGCCCCAGCGTAGGCGTTAGCCGATCCTGCAGTTGCTCTTCGCTGAGATCGCGGGCTTCGGCGACCTCTTTAAGAGACTGCCTGGCGCTTTCGCGCAGCGGGCGGGATTTGGCGCCCTGCGCGATGTGGTGCAGCTGCAGCAGCGCCATATCGCTGCCGATGCGGGTGAGAAGATGCAGCCCGCTGGCGGCGCGGGCGGATTTCCCTTCCTGCGGCCAGGCCAGGATAAGCTGGGTTAAATCATGCACTGTCGCTTCATCGCCAAAAATCCCCAGCGCCTGAAACGCCCAGTTATCTTTGGCTGGGGCTCCGGCAGTCTGCCATGCGTTAAATAAATCCCAGACGAAAGCGGCCAGCGATTGGGGCTGGCAGGCGGCTTTGGCTAAATCCAGCCCGCCGTAATGATGGCCGCCCTGGGCGAAGCGCAGCATTTCGCCAAAGATCTCCAGCGCATCGTCGGTCAACGGCTGGTCGGTGCCGATAAGCCGCGGCCTGCGCCAGAGCGTCGGTTGCCAGAAGTCAGGCACTTTTGGAATGTGGACAGGGTAGTTGTCCAGCGGATCCTGCGTCAGCAGCTGTTCCAGCTTCGTCCACAGTGCCGGTTCGTTCCAGCGTTGTGCTACCGCTTTCAGCCGTTCATGGCGGCCTTCCTGGTACAGCAGACGCAGCGCGTTAATAGCCGCCTCGCGGCTATCGCCCGCTTTATCGAACGCCAGTGGGATTAACGCGGCGGCTGCGTGCTCCGGCCACTGCAGGAGCCACTGACGAGCCAGTTGGCTGTGCGCCTGCAAGCGTCGCCAGACGCGGGCCATCGGTAGCGCCAGCTCCGTTGCGCCGAGATGCGTCAGCAGGGGGAAGATCTCCTTTGGCCGATGCTGCAGCGCCAGCAGCAGGCCGGGTAGGGCATCGGTCCCGAGAATGCTCAGCGCATATTCGGCGCCGACAAATCTAAAGTTAGCGGCATTGATGCCCTGCCAGGCCACCAGCGCCCGCTCGCGAGGCAACTGCATAAGCAGATAAAGATTCCAGCAGTCGTTAGGGTTGTAGGCCTTTACCAGGTAATCCCCCCATGCCTCCAGTAGCGTAGCGATATCGAAGTTTTGCAGTGCGTGGCAGGCGTTGCCCCACCAGACATAGCGATGAAAATATTTCTCCGTATCGAAATGGTCCCGCTTGCCGCATAACGTGTACTGGTGGAACAGGTATTCAATACTCTGAAAGCCCAGCTCCTGCATGACGATGGTGCAACCTATGCTGGCGAGACGTTCATCGAGCGGAAGGTTATTAAAGAAACAGGCGGGTTTGCTGGCAGCCAGCGCTTCCCGCTCTCCTGGCTGCCAGTGCTCCTGAGGCGCAACGGTCAGCGACGTTAGCGCAAAACGCGGGGGCGCGACTTTTTTCTTTTTGCTGCGCCACGGCGGCGAGCGCAGGATCTCCGGCAGGCAGGAGCGATCGGTTGCCAGCGTAACGTCTGAAGGCATCGATGGTCGGCTGGCCGCCAGAAGTTCCTGTACCTTCGTGCTTAGCCAGGGAGTAACCTGCTCAGCCAGCTGAGGATGCGTATTGAGCAGCGTCCGCAGCAGCATTCTCCAGCTTTCTTCACGCTTTTTCTGCTGCTGCGGACGCTTTTTCTCTGCGATCTCAGGATAGCCCGGACGAGCGGGCGGTTCCGGCAGCGCCAGCAATTCCGCTACAGCGGCCAGAGCGGCATGGGGATATTTTTTGGCGAATGTTGACACGCGCTGCTGGCTGGGTTTGTTTTTATCCGCCACCAGCAGCAGCAGCCGGATAGCCTGCGGATGGTTAATTTGCGCCAGCAGGCTGCCGCAGTCATCCCGGTGCGCATATATCGCCAGCCTGGGGATCGCCGCCAGCCCCTGCTCGCGCAGCAGGGCCGCGCAGGCGGAGTAACCGTAGCGGTTTTCGTCGCACATCTCGCTGGCCTGACAATCGGTAAAGACATCAAGCCAGCAGGATTGCTCCAGTACTGCCAGCTTAGCAGGATCTGTCGCTACCGCTTTCAACCACTCGCTTGATGAACGGCTGGCGTATTTATCAGCGTCGAGCAGGCTATTTGCAACGTCCGGTCGTTCCGGCAACAGCAGGGCAATAAACGGTTTACGATTAAGCTCGATATCAGGGAGCGCGCGGATAAGTTTGTCAGCGCAGCGTAGCCAGATCGCCTCTTCAGCCAGCGAAAGGTGTTTTCGCAGACGCAGATCGAATTCGTGGTAAGTATCGCAGCGAAAACCGTACTGGTACGCTTTTTTCGGATGAGAAAAAACGATGCTGGGTGGCTGAAGATTGCTGTGGGTCACGGTGATAAATTGCCGTTCAATCACCACTTCGGTGGCATATTCCACGCCCCTTAGCTGGACGATTTCATCGAGTAGCTCGGGACTGTCATCTTCTGCCAGCCGGGTAAGCGCCGCCAGCGCGCGGGGGGGCATTGCCGGTTTGGCTTCGCCCACATAGCCGACCGCCTGCGCAATAGCCTGCCGCCATTCGGCAGTGCATGTTTCATAGTCCCACGTAAGGGCCTGAATATGCTGATAGCGCGAGGGAATATCGTTCGCCAGTCGTTGCAGGCGTCCCTCTTCGATCGGCGGTACCGGGTCGCCAGGCCAGCGGCGATGGCTTAACGGTTGTTTGCCCTTTTTAAAGGATAGCTCCAGCTGCGCGTCATCCGCCAGCCATGGCGGGAGTGCTGTGTTGTGCATAAACGTTCCTTGTGTTACTCAAACAGCCCGTCGATATCGTTAATCAATTCGCTGAGGGTGACGTTATCCAGCACCGAAAACGTGGCCTGCTGTTTGCCGTTGCCGCCCCAGCCGTACTGGTGCGCATTTTCGGCACACAGCCATATTTTGCTCAGCAGCTGCTCGGCGCTGAGTTCATCCGGCAGCAACCCGACGGCAAAGCCTTCGTCGATTTCCATCACCAGCGTCCACTGGCCCAGCGGTTTAAGCATCCAGCCAATCCAGCCTGCATCCTGCGGTTCGCCGCGCAGCCAGCCTTTATTCGCCAGCCCTATTACCCGCCCGCTCGGGCATTTGCGCCCGGCCCAGCGGGTCAGCTCGGTGGCCGCCAGTTCGGCGGTCGTCAGGGTGTAGCAGCTGCGGTCAAGCTGGCGGAACGGCGGCAGCAGCTCATAATCGGCGAACAGCTGACCGAAGGCGGCGGCGTCTTCCGCGGGCATTTCCAGCAGATGCGGAAGACCGATTTGGACCGCGCCTTGCGGCAGGGTGAACAGATCGTCATCGGCGTTACCGTAGCTGTTGTCTTCCGCCACGCGGAAGCAGGCCAGCAGCCTGTTTTCGGCGTCGTAGACTCCCCATACCAGGCGGCGGGTGAGGTGGCAGACCAGGGGATGATTAACCAGAAACTGCCGGAAGTTTTCCGCCGTCCAGCGGCGACGCTGGCACATGGCGGACTCCATGCGCGCGATTTGCTGGGCGGCAATCGTGCGGGCGTCTTTTTTCAGGGCTTTGTAGCGATTAACGGCCTCGGTAGCCAGCGCCTTATCATCGCTTTTATTCGGCTTCGGCAGGTCCTTAAGGCGGCTGCCGTTTTCATCGCGCACGTACGGCCTGAGGGCTTCATCAAAGCTAATGATAAAGCGCCGCGGGCCGAAATCGAGGGTCAAGGTTCCGTCGTCGTTGAGTCCCAGATCCGGCGCGAGGCGGTCCTCCAGCTCTTCCACGGTCAGCGCGCGGCTTGCGGCGATATGGCCGATTTTCTCTCTGGCGCGCTCCTGCAGGGCTTTGAACTTGAGTTTCCCGGCGATGCCGTTCAGCTGCATCAGGGCGATATCGGTGCCGATGGCGGCGAGAATATCCAGCCCGACGGTAGCGCGTTTATGTTGGGATTCTCCCGGCCAGGCGCGGATCAGCGGGGTGAGCGCGCGGGCGGTATCGTCGTTACCGAAGATGCCGAGCGCGGTAAAGGCCCAGCTCTCTTTCGACGGCGCGCCGGCGGTTTGCCAGGCGCTGAACAGATCCCAGGCGAAGGCGGCGAGTGATGCCACGGTACAGAGATCTTTTACCTGCTGCAGGCCGGGGTAAATACCTTCCTCTGACGGGAAGCGCAGCATTTCGCCGAGCGTTTTTAATGCGTCGTCCGGCAAGGCAAGGCCATTTTCCCGCAGCAGCGGTCGCGCCCACAGTGCGGGCTGATAAAACGCGGGCAGCTGCGGAATTTTCGTCGGATGGTTATCCAGCGGATCGAGCGCCAGTAGCGCGCCGACCGCCGCCATCACCTCCAGCCGATCGTAGCGGCGGGCAACCTGTTCAAGCAGCGGCTGATGACCGTTATCCATCAGCATGCGTATGGCCAGGCGCGCACTGTCCTGCGGTTCGCGCGCTTTGCCGAGAGGGGCGGGCAGCAGGCCGGCAATGGCGTGCTCCGGATAGGCCAGCAGCCACTCGCGCGCCTCTTCGCGCAGCGTTTTCAACTTGTGAAAGGCGCGGGCGACGATGGGGGCCAGTTCGCTGGCGGCAAACCAGATAGCGACCGGTAAATTCTCCTGCGGATAGCGGGACAGGGCGTGAATAAAACCCGGTAGCCCGGCAAGACGCAGATAGGCCATCACATATTCCCCGCCGGTATGGGGCTCTTTACTCAGCGAGCTCCAGGCATCGGCTGCCCGGCCGGCGGGCAGCGCGGTGAGCATATAAAGATTCCACTCCCCCGGATAAGGGGCGTGGTAAGCGTGGAATTCGGCGATCAGCGCGGGATAATTCTGCCGCCGCCAGGCATCTGCTGCGGCGTCGGAGGCGTGTTCATAGCGATTGTTTTGACGGCTCCAGACCCTGAAACCCAGGCGCGTAAGGTACGCTTTCTCACTCTCCTGTTGGCTCATCTCCACCTGCTGCGCGTACCAGTTCCGCTGGGCGAGAAGCGCGTTGGCCGCCTCTTCCGTCAGCATACAGGCCGGTTCTAAAGCCAGCGGCGTTAAGCTTAGCTGAGGGATCGGTGATTTTTTCTTTTTCGCCGTCCACGGGGGCGAAACCAGCACCGGCGGCAGAATATCGGCCCCGGCGCAGTCGACCCGCTGGCTTAACTGCCGTTGGCAGGCTGCCAGCAGCGTTGCGGCCTGCGACGAGAGCCACGGCGAAATTTGCGCCGCCAGCTCCGGCTGCGCGCTCAGCAGGGTCATCAGCATAATGCGCCAGCGCTTCTCTTCTTTCTGCGCCAGCAGTTCGGCCAGCGCCGCCAGCGCCGCGTGCGGGAAGCGGGCGCTGGCGCGGGCCATCCGCTCGTGGCAGCGTTTGCCTTGTTCGCTCACCCGGATCAGCTGCATCAGCGCCTGGGGATGGTTCACGCCGCTTACCCGCTCTCCGCACAGGTCATCGTGAACGTAGGGCGCAAAGCGGGCGATACCGGCGACGCCCTGTTCGCGCATCACCGTCGCGTTCCAGACGCTGCCGTGGTAATAATCGTTAAACAGATTTTCCGTCTGGTAAGGCTCCAGCGCTTTGACCACCTGCGGGTCGCGGGCGACGACCTTCAGCCATTCCGCCGTCTTCACATTTTTGTGCGCCAGTACCCGACGGGCGATATCGTTCACGATATCCTGGCGTTCCGGCAGCAAGAGCGCCACCAGCGGCTGTTGCCCGATGGGCATATCCGGCAACGCGGCGATCAGTTTATCCACGCAGCGCCGCCAGAGCGCCTCATCCGCATGAGCCAGATGGGCGCGCAGGCGCACGTCGAGCAGCGCCGGCCCGCGCGCGCGGGTGGGTTCGGCGCGGAAAGTCACCTGAAAGGTTTGATAATTATAATCAAACTCAATGTGCTGCAGGGCGATAAACATCTCGATGGCATATTCCAGACCGTAAACGTAAACAATCTCGTCCATCAGACCGGCATTATCAGCGCTGCGCCAGCCGCGGCGCGTGGCTACCGCCACCTGAACCGCCAGCGCCGCGGGTGAAAGCGGGCCATCGGTCAGGGCCTGGTTGATGATTTGCTGCCAGTACGCGGAGCAGTCGGTAGAGTTAAAGGTGACGATATTCCCTGATTGTTTGTGGATCTCGTTGCCGAGGTCCATCAGTTTGCTATTTTCAGGCGCGGCGATCGGTTTACCGGGAAAGAGGCGAGAAGGGAGCACCTCTTCAAGCAGCTCATCCGATAAAAGCAGTTCGCCATCGTCCGCCAGCCACGGACGGGTGATGTCTGAGGGCGTTGAGGCGTATTCGGGCTGTGGGGCGGCTGGTGGCGATGCGGGTAAGGCAGGCTGCTCGGTGCGAGTATCTTCAACGTAGCCTTTGCGGGTTTTTTCGTTAATCAATTTGACTTCAGCCTTGCTGGCCGCCGCCGCGTCGGCAAAGGTTTTGATCTGGCTCTGCCCGTGTGTGCCAACCTTGCCCCAGCGTAGATGCAGCTCGTGGCCCTGCTGCTCAATCGCCCAGAATTTATGTGATTTTTCGTCCTGATAAATAAAGGTTTTCATCAACGTCCCTGTGTTTTTATCCAGCCTGGCGTTGATGCTAACAGCTATTGACAGGAACACCGAGGGTAGGGGTAGCAAGAATACAATTTTCAGAATTTATAAAATAAAAAAAAGCGCTGCCGGAGCAGCGCTTTATGCGTCATTACTTGACCTGCTGGCCCGGCTGAGCGCCGCTGTCCGGGCTGAGCAGGAAGATATCTTTCCCGCCAGGACCCGCGGCCATCACCATGCCTTCAGAAACGCCGAAGCGCATTTTGCGCGGCGCCAGGTTGGCGACCATCACCGTCAGGCGGCCAATCAGCACCTGCGGGTCCGGGTAGGCGGAACGGATGCCGGAGAAGACGTTGCGCTTCTCGCCGCCGAGATCCAGCGTCAGGCGCAGCAGCTTGTCGGAACCGTCCACGAACTCGGCGTTTTCAATCAGCGCGATGCGAATATCGACTTTGGCGAAATCGTCAAAAGTGATGGTTTCCTGAATCGGATCGTCCGCCAGCGGGCCGGTGACCGGCGCTGACAGCGCTTTGACTTCTTCTTTCGACGCTTCGACCAGCGCGTCAACCTGCTTCATCTCAATGCGGTTGTAGAGCGCTTTGAAAGCGTTAACCTTGTGACCGAGCAGCGGCTGCTGGATAGCATCCCAGCTCAGTTCGCCGTTGAGGAACGCTTCGGCGCGGGCGGCCAGCTGCGGCAGGACCGGCTTCAGCCAGGTCATCAGCACGCGGAACATATTCAGGCCCATGGTGCAAATGGCCTGCAGGTCGGCGTCGCGCCCTTCCTGTTTAGCCACCACCCACGGCGCCTGCTCGTCAACGTAGCGGTTCGCCACGTCGGCCAGCGCCATGATTTCGCGGATAGCTTTACCGAACTCCCGGCTGTCCCACGCTTCGCCAATGCTTGTTGCCGCATCGGTAAAGGTTTTATACAGCTGAGGATCGGCCAGTTCGGCGGACAGCATGCCGTCGAAACGCTTGTTGATGAAACCGGCGTTGCGCGAGGCGAGGTTCACCACCTTGTTGACGATATCGGCGTTAACGCGCTGCACGAAGTCTTCCAGGTTCAGGTCGATGTCATCGATACGCGACGAGAGCTTGGCGGTGTAGTAGTAGCGCAGGCTGTCTGCGTCAAAATGATTCAGCCAGGTGCTGGCCTTAATAAAGGTGCCGCGCGACTTGGACATCTTGGCGCCGTTGACCGTCACGTAGCCGTGAACGAACAGGTTGGTCGGTTTGCGGAAGCTGCTGCCTTCCAGCATCGCCGGCCAGAACAGGCTGTGGAAGTAGACGATATCTTTACCGATAAAGTGATACAGCTCGGCGGTGGAGTCTTTCTTCCAGTATTCGTCGAAGCTGGTGGTATCGCCGCGCTTGTCGCACAGGTTCTTGAAGGAACCCATGTAGCCGATCGGCGCGTCCAGCCAGACGTAGAAATATTTGCCCGGCGCGTTCGGGATTTCGAAGCCGAAGTACGGCGCATCGCGGGAGATATCCCACTGCTGCAGTCCGGACTCGAACCACTCCTGCATTTTATTCGCCACCTGCTCCTGCAGCGCGCCGCTGCGGGTCCACGCCTGCAGCATTTCGCTGAACGACGGCAGGTCGAAGAAGAAGTGCTCGGACTCGCGCATCACCGGCGTCGCGCCGGAGACGACCGATTTCGGCTCGATAAGCTCGGTCGGGCTGTAGGTCGCGCCGCAGACTTCGCAGTTATCGCCGTACTGATCCGGTGATTTGCACTTCGGACAGGTGCCTTTTACAAAACGGTCCGGCAGGAACATGCCTTTTTCCGGATCGTACAGCTGAGAGATGCCGCGCATTCGCTGGTAACGGACCCAGACATCAGCCTGGATGTGCTCCAGCATGTGGCCGAGGTGGATTGAGCCGTTTGCGTACGGCAGCGCGCACGTTACCAGAATTTTCTTCGCGACTTGAGTCATAGTGGGCATTACATCTTCTATTGTAAAAAGGGGTTTCGATGTTACCGCAAAGGCAATAATTTGGTAAGCCCAAAGCTTATTGTGGGGGAATTATTCCCTTTAAGGTAAACTTAACGCACAAGATTCAACTCACAATAACAAAGGAGTCGGGATGAGTTCGCAATCCCAGGCCAAATCCCCCGAGCGTCTGCGCGCGATGGTCGCCGGGACCCTGGCTAATTTCCAGCACCCAACCCTGAAACATAACCTCACTACGCTGAAGGCGCTGCATCACGTCGCCTGGCTGGACGAGACCGTGCACATTGAAATTCAGATGCCGTTCGTCTGGCATAGCGCGTTTGAGGTGCTCAAGGAGCAGTGCAGCGCCGAGCTGCTGCGCATTACCGGCGCTAAAGCTATTGACTGGAAGCTGACGCACAGCATCGCCACGCTGCAGCGGGTAAAAAATCAGCCCGGCATCAACGGCGTGAAAAACATCATCGCCATCAGCTCCGGCAAGGGCGGGGTGGGTAAATCGTCTACCGCGGTCAACCTCGCGCTGGCGCTGGCGGCGGAAGGGGCGAAAGTCGGCATTCTGGACGCCGATATCTACGGCCCA
>ENA-UOZF01000148-UOZF01000148.1-food-metagenome-genome-assembly--contig:-NODE-148-length-27637-cov-86.219020_pt1 | contig 27637 bp, 40 predicted proteins | sample MGYA00249869_ERZ772725 | MGnify/ENA primary metagenome ERZ772725 (study PRJEB29005, sample SAMN08379455) | food metagenome | isolation source: cheese spiked with Escherichia coli O103 | study: EMG produced... | reverse complement strand
CATCGCCAATGCCGAGTTTACCGCCAGCCCAAGCCGCCGCGCTTGTTACAGCATCAGTGAGTTCAGCAGGTATGTTCGCTACGTTGATTCCTGCCTGTAGTAAGCCGCGCCCGGTTTCAGCAAGTCCATTACCAAGGTCAGGCATTATTCCGCCTTGCTGCTGAACAGGTTTCGGTGCGACAGAACTTACGGGTTGAGGTGGCTGCTGACTGGCTGCCTGCTGCTCAATCTGAGCAAATGGATTATTTGGGTCTGACTGCACACCTGATGCCGATACTTGTTCGGATGACTGTACTTCCAGTTGTGCAAACGGGTTGTTAGGGTCTTGCTGAGGATGTACCTTTGCAGAGGTGGCGCGCTGTTCGACCGTTGAGTCTGTCACCGGGTCACCCGCCCATTGAGCAAAGCGATCATCAACGTAACCGCGGCCTTCAGGTCCTGGCGTATATTCACCACGCTTTGCCTTCATAACGTTGCCGGGACCGTCGTGATAAGCCTGAAGAGCGTCACGCCAGTTACCAAACTGCTGGTACATCTTTGCCAGATAGCGCGCGCCAGCGTCAGCCTGATATTCGGGGTTTTGCATTTGCTCATCGGTATAACCCATATCACGCCATGTCCCAGGCATGACCTGAGTCAATCCTACAGCCCCGGCGGAGCTTACTGCGGCAGGGTTGTAAGAAGACTCCTTGGCACCCAGTGCAGTCATCAATCCTTCTGGCACACCGTAACGTGCGCCAGCCTGCTCTAACAAATCACGGTAATTAGCCATTTACTGCCCCAAAGATGGAAGATATCCGTAGCGATTAATGAAGTCGATTGACAGCTCGGGGTGCTGCTTCAGGTAATCTATAGAAGCCTGAGGCGCTTCCACTCGCTTGATACCGTTTTGCTGAACGTACTTACCAACCGCCTCATTACGCTTCTGGTTGAGCGTGTTCAGGATGACGCCAGCGTTGCGACGAAAGGACTCCTCGCTCTGCGAGTTCTGCAGCGAACCAACAGCCTGGTCGAGCTTTTTGCCCTCGGCATCAGAAAGTGCGCCCATGCCTCGCATGGCCTGAACCGCTGTCAGGTATGCTTGGGATTTAAAGGTATCAAGTCGTGCCTGAGTGTCTGCAGCCTGTGAGCCTGGAACGTTGGGGATTACTCCACGTAAGCCTGTAATGCTCTTAAGTGAAGGAGAACTAACGATATCGTTCAGAGTGAACATGCTGGTTGTGAGGGTGTTGATGCCGTCTTTGTAGCCATCATTTAGCGCTTGCTGCTTCTGCTGCAACTGCTGGTTGTTGGCTGCTATGCGGCTCTGTATTTCCTGGCGCTTCAGGTCGTTAGTTTCTGCTGATAGCATCCGGTCAAGGCGCTTATTTTCGTTGTTAATGCGGTTTGTTTCTGCGTCCAGATTAATGCGCTGCTGACCTAAATTCGCCTGGATATCTTGCCCGCGCATTGTGATTGCCTGATTCCGAGCGGCGGTTTGCGAATCCAGATCCTGACCGCGCATGGTAACCTGGCGACCCTGCATTTTATCCTGTAGGTCAAAGTATTTTTCGGGTCCGAGACTGTTCATCCCCAGGTGATCGACAAATTCGCCGAACTGCCGCGGGTTCTGTTGGTACATCTGAGCGACGTCCTGAGGATTAACGCCAACACGAGCTAACTCACCGGCGTTGTTTTGCAGCCATGATTGCATTGCTTCTGGAGACGATGACGCAAGGCGTGCGCCAGCCGCTAAGGTGCCGATAGAATTACGCTGCTCTTCATCAATGAATCCCATGCCTTTACGAACGGATTCAATCTGGTCTGGATATTGAGTAGCCAACTGACGCAAAGCACCGCGATCACCAGACGCATAAGCATTAGCGTACGCCTGCTGAAATTCTTTCTGCCGCTGAGCCTGCTTTTCCTGCTGAAACACACCCGCAATACCTGAAAGGCCTTGCAAAGCAGTCAGCCCAACATTGTTAGCGCCTGAACGCTCAATATCATTGTTCTGCCTGATAAGCTGAAGCGTATTGCCGATGTCATTTACGCTCGGAGCGTTTGAGTTGACGCCGCCGATACCAGCCAACAATCCGCCGTTTGTTCCTTGCCAAGTAGCCATGATTACCCCTTAAAACAACGAGCCAAGCAATCCGATACCAGCACCAATGCCAGCGCCCCAAGGCGTTGATGTTCCCAAAAGGCTGGCAAGACCTGCACCGGCAATCGCACCAGACGTGCCACCGCTAATTGCAGTCTGAAGACTTGATGGTTTATTGGCATTAGCAGCGGCAAGTGCTGCGCTTTGCTGTGCAATGCTGCTCATGTTGTTGGCGTACGTCTGCCCGGCGTTTGCCTGACCTTGCAGCGCACCAAGCCCAACGTTTGCCAGATTGTTGTAATTGCTCATCTGGTTTGATAACCAAGACTGACCGAGTGTCGGCGCGATCGTAGCCAGTTGATTGCTTGTGGCTGTCGAACCAAGTCCACCCGTCGCCTCCGCAGCAGCAAGACTCTGGTAACGCGCCTGACCTGCAAGGTCTTTATACTGCTGAGAGTTGTAATACTGATTAAGTGCCTGCCCCTGACCTTCTAAACTGGAAAGATTCTGCAACTGGTTAACAAACTGCTCCGCAAGAGGCGTGAACGGAGCAAGGTTTTTCATGATCGTCTGCCACTGCTGATTTTGCAGGTCTGCTGCATACTTCTGAGCTTCTGCGGCATACTTTGCGCTTTTATCAGAACTGCCACCTTTCCCGCCTTTTTCAGGGCAATAAGGTTCCTCGCCGCGCAGTTTTCTGCCCAGCTTAAATGCATATAACATGGCTATCTCCCGTGATTCAGGAAGTCGATTAGTTCTTCGCGTGTTGCGCTGTAAAAAGTCACGTCATCCACGCCTTTGAAGTATTTCTTGATGGTTCCTACTCGCTTAAGGCCAATCATTGCGCAGTACATCTGACCGTGGCGGAATTTGCGCGCAGCGAACGATGTGACGCACTGAACGGTGGTGTTAGTCAGAATGTATCGCCAGAACGCCAGCCCGATTTCCTTGCTGAATCCACGAACCTCTGGCAGGTACATGGCGTGGCAATCGAATGTCAGCGGCTGAATCTCCTGATAGTAAACAATGCCGCCGAACTGCCCGTGCACGTTCACCTCGAAGTAACGGCATTCAGGCTTGTAGTCGTATCCATCACCGTTGTTGCTCCCGGCGATAATGTCGGGGTGATTTCCCACGGCTTCGATCAGGTCGATGTTTCGCGTTGGTTTGAACTGAATCATTACTGCTCCGCGATTATCTTGATGGTTGTGGCAGTAAACGCCGCACCATTTGACTGAATGGTTAACGTACTGCCATTTGTGGCAAGAAAGCCGTCTTTATCCACGCTGAAGAACGTAGCTAACAGGATGTTGTCGGTTGTTGTCGCCGCATTACGACTGCTGACCAACGTGTCAGGAACAGAGCCGGAAAAGGTTAGCTGCATTGACCTGTTGGCGGTTCCGCTGGGCCACGTCCCGACGATCGACAGCTTGAAGAACAAGGTTTTGTTCTCGTTGAACACAACCATCTTGTTGTTAACAGTGTCGAAGAATGGTGCCAACGTCCCGGATGACGGCGTGAGCGTTTTCAGCAGGCTAACAAGGTTGGTCGGCGCTGTCGGGATGGTTACTGATACGCCAGAGTAAACAACCTCTGACTTCTTGCGCGTGGTTGCATACTCCAGAGCATCAATGCGCGTTTCATGGTCTGAAACCTGCGACTCCAGCGACTGAACTCTGGTATCAAGCGACGCAATATCGCTTTCATTCTGAGCGATTCGCGTTTCATGTTCCTGAAGAGTTGATTCTGCCTGGCTGATTCGCTCCTCATGATTAACAAGCGTTGCTTCCGCAGCAGAAATTCGCTGCTCATGGTCAGCGAGAATCACATCCTGCTCATCGTTCCTGACCTGTGCATCATAAGCGCCCTGTCCGGCCTCGTTGGCCTTGTTAGCCACGTTACCAACATCAGTACCTTGCGCGATAACGTACAGCAGATACGACTGCGAGAAGATATTGCGTGGAAGGACTGATGTATCGAGCCGCGTAGCCTGGATGATTACCGGCACATTGAGATTCGAATCCGCCATTACTCAATCCTTATCTGGCAGCCAGACAGAGTGACAGGTGACTTCGTGATAACGCGCAATTTGAAACCAATGTTTTTCCTGATGCGCCCGACACGCTTCCACAAAACGCGTTTGTCGTAAATGAACGGTTCATTCTGCTCAATCATCTGCTCACGACCGTAATTGATGCCGTCAGTAGTTGCAGAGAGAAAAAGGCGGTCAGCGTACTGCGCAACACCCGTTGAAGATTCAACTTCAAGGTCGAAAACTCTGGCGTTATCCGCTTTGAACAACGGAGTAAACAGCAGGTGTTCCTGTTGCTTGTCGTACTGGCTGCTGATATCGAACTGCAGTTTCCCGGTAACAGATTCCAGCTTATCGCCGCACGTTATCTGATTGCCTTCGTAAATGAAGTCGATAGCGCGGTACACATCGTCATACAGGCCTGTTTTCAGTACACACCATTGCGGACCATTGGCGCTTGAAGATGCGTCGTAAACGAGAACATGGCGCGGAAGGTGGATAATCAGCAACTCATGAGCATCAAACCGCAACGATTCCATCACGCCATCAGCCAGTTCATCAGCAGTGTAGGAGCGTAGTATTTTCTCAATGCTCGCGCTGGCGATTGGTGATACCTGACCGGAGCCGATGATGTATACAGACGGCGCACCTGTTGCCGGATTGCTGATGAATGCATAAGAATCAGCAAACGGCGTTTTGCAGTAAGTCCCGGCGATGCCTTTTTGCACCATCAGTGATGGCTGTGCGACATACAAAGCAGCACCAACGGTGGTTGCGCCAGTCAGGGAGAAATATTCAATAGTCGATGAACCAAAGCAGACTATGAAGTCTCGCCATGTACCTATGCCGATGATGCCGTCAGGCTGCGACTCTGCACGATATTGTGCGCTGTATCGGTCAGGATGCGATTCGTCTTCAAGGTCAGTGATAAACCATGAATCAGTTCCGTCTTTTGACCACGCATAACGCCCACGTAAGCGCGTAATGTCGCGAACTGAACCTAACTCGTACTGTGTGAATCCGCTGTCTGTAGGCCAGTTTGAGACGGTTTTAACCGTGCCATCATAGCGATACTCGACCAGTTGACCATTAACGCCTACCGCCTGTGATGTTCGACCATGCGCCATTGATACGCGACCACTTCCGGCAACATCACCAACCTCGCTTTCGCCCTTATACAGCTTGCCACCACACACGCGATAAACAGCATTCTGCGCCATGTTGTGCTCGACGCCTCGCGATACGCCGTTCACATCAGAACGTTTGGCAATGCCCGGGAATGAGCGAAGATATCCGCTGCTGTTGAGGATTTCTTTGGGTGTAGCCAACATATTCACTGGTAGATAGTCGATATAGTCAGCGTTTCTAAAGTCTTTGCCGACACCTTTCATAAGCGGAAGTTGCTGAATCGGCATTATTCGCTCCCATTATCGCAAGGTTCCTTTCGGTGGAAGTAATTCCAACCGTTCCACTTCGCCAACTGGTTTCCACTGCCAACAGGCATACGGTTTGGATAACCGGACTTACATTTAGCGGCTTTTGCTCTGTCCATTGCAGACAGTTTGACGAGTCGCTCTTTCCCGTATCTGGCAGTGGTTATAAGTTTTGCTGACGCTTCCAGCGCATAATCAGGAGCAATGCGGCAGGCAAGGTTGAAAATGACGGCATTGATAGCGTTATTTGATAAACCGTGCTCATCGCCCGGATCCGGAGCGACATCTGCATCAGCAAAAATGTAGCCAACGTTGATCCCAGGTGACGCATCACCGCCAAGCCATTCAGCCATCATCATTTCAAGGTCGTTGACGCCGTCTTCCATAGACTGCGGTTCGACATCAGTTAACGTGGCATTTGATGCCACACCGAGCTTACGTAATGCCGCAAGGACTAAATCACCCTTCGTTGTCAGGTTCATCTGATGCCGCCTTAGGTTTTCGACCAGGCTTTTTACGCTGCTTTTCTTCTGGCTCTGGCTCTGGCTCTGGCTCTGGCTCTGGCTTTGCAACATCCTTCAAAAGGTCATCAGGATGTGAAAACCAACCAGCATCCAGATATTCCTGAAGCTCTTCGGCTTTCACGATTTCAAAGTCGTAGCCAACGCCTTTCCACTTCTTCATGTCGCCATGACGAAAGATCATGTGTGTCATGCTTGTCTCCAGATAAAAAAGGGAGCCGAAGCTCCCTCTGGTTATCACGCGGTCTGGTTAGGCAGACCAACACCAATTGCCTCTGGTCGTACAGCACATGCTGAATACCACACAGCAATACGGCACTTACCAGACAGAGTATTGATATCACCCTGCGTTGCGAAGATGCCGTTAACACCAATACCAGGAATGCTGAAGGAAGACGTTTTCATGCCAGCAAACAGTTCATGGGTTACCGGAATCGGCTGAGACAGCAGGCGGATTGAGTCATCAGCCCAGAACACGTTAGCGGTGGTTGTTGCCACGTTCAGAACGTTTACCGGAGTGGTATCAGCAAGAGAGGTGTTTACGTTAGCGTAAGCCTTCTCTTCTTTTGTCAGTGACGCGTCATCCAGTGCAATCGGTTTCGGCGTGATTTCGATGTGAGTACCATCGATCACACGGGTGATTGAGAAAGTCGCATCATCAGTTAGCACGTTCTTCGCCATCTGAGACAGGAATTTCACACCAGTGAAACTGATTTTGTCGCCGCGCTTAAATCCGGTGGTAGATGATACGGTCACCGTTGCAACACGGTTGTCAACGTTCTCTTTGTTACCATCGGTATCAAGAGTGTATGCCTGCGGCTTAAACTTCTGCGCACCAGAAACAGTTACACCAGTAGCGGTTGACTTGGTAACTGCCGGAAGTTTCGGTGAGCGAAGAATTTCATCAAAGCCAGCAATCTGACGCTGAATAGTACCGTTGTGATACGCGTCTTCAGTAACGCGCCCGAAGATGTCACCATCTACCAGGTTGCGGCCTGCTTTGCGGTAATCGTCAGGGTTCAGGAAGTAACTGATGCCCATATCGCGGTTTAGCTCACGGGAGAACATCAGGCGCTCTGCATCAGACACAAAATCCCAGCCAGACAGGCCAGTAGATGGACCAATTGCGCGGGTATCGTGAACAACAAGCGAGCCCATTTCAGTTGCCTGTTTTGCAATTGCTGACTCAATGTTATTCGCCAGTTTTTTGGCGGATGCCTGGATGCGACGACGGTAAGAACGCTCATCACGCAGGTCATCTGCACGAAGCTCGAAGAAATCGTTATCCGGATCGCCCATGTTGCATTTCACGGAGAGTTCCAGAATCCCGGTTGCGTTGCCAGTTAAATCCCAGCCAGTCTGGGTTGGCGCTTCCTGCTCAACAGGCATCCACACGGTGTTGCTTGAACGCTGCATGGATTCTGCCGGAGGGGTGTATTTTGTCACTTTGGACGCCATTGGCGTCAGGTTCTGGACTGTTTCGATGATTTCATCCAGAGCATACGTGACCAGTTGACCTTCATTTAATGCCATTATCGAATTCCTTTATTCAGTTGCGCCTTAAGCTTGCGGTATGTCTCTACATCCCCTTTGTTTGCTGCCGCTTCCATCTGCTTTTCAATCGCAGATATATTTGCAGCAACAGCGTGTCCCTGAATGGGTTCATCAGGTAACGGGGCTTCTGAAACAGGCTTGGCTCGAGGCTTGAGAGTTAAACGTTCTGACAGTCGAGTGAGTTCAATCAGCGCGGATTGCCCGTCCATCGCCAGCAACTGGCGTGTTTTCTCAGGATTAGCACCAAGGTGATACATGAGAGCGGCAGATTTCTCCGGGAAGAGGCGCATGATGTCGGCACCGACTGCTGGCGGCACCAGTTGCATGAATGCATCCTCTTTCTCCTGATAGTCAGGGATATTGAGCTTTTCCGCTGCGTCGTAGTGCTTACGGGCTGCCTCGACGTATTGCGCTGATTGCTGGGTGAACTCCTGAGTTTTGCGACCCTGCTCGGCGACAGCCTGGCTTCGTGCGTCCATAGCCTTGATCTGCCATTCACTATTTGCCTGCTGGAAGGCAGCCAGTGCGCGGCTCTGGTCATAGTCGTACTTAGCCAGTGCATCTTCGGAAAGATAATCGTTAGGGTCTGGTTGTTTTGGTAACTCAGGGTTCACCCGCAGGTGCTCCGGCAACTCTCCACGCTTAACCGCTTCCATCTGTTGCTCAAGCTCACGCTGGCGTTTGCGTTCGATGCGGCGACGGGCAAATTCAGCATTAGTTGCCGGGTCTTGTTTTGGTTTCTCATCGTCTTTCAGGACAATCTCGAAGCCTTCTTCCTGACCTGCGTTGTCGTTGGCATTATCGACAACTAAGCCATCAGCAGATGCCGCTGCATGATTGCCGGGCAGGGTTAATTCTTCAGAAGCCTGAATGTCGGTGGTTTGGTCCATGATTAACTCTCTCTTATTGAGGTGTCTCGGCTACTCCGCCGGAGGGGATTTGAACTTGACGCATAAGATTCGCGAAATCCATGCGTTGTGAATGAGTCTGGTCTGCATCTTTAAGAAGCAGCTCAGCGTTAGCACGAGCATCTTTGCTGCGCTGTTGCTGGAATTGACCTACGAGCTTGAGGTACTCACGCAGTTCTGCCTGCTTGTCTAGGTCCATATTGTTGAAGATTTCCGCAATCTTCGCGGCGTTGAGTTGGTTTTGGGCTTCAACCTTGGCGGCTTCAACCTGAATCTGCGCCTGTTGGTTCTCTGCCTTGAGCAATTCAGCCTGACCTTGCAGAAGGATACCCTGCGCCTGAATTTGCTCTGCTGATGGCTGCTGCGGCTGCTGTTGAGCCTGCTGTACCATCTCCATCTCTTCAGGTGTTTCTGGTTTCTTCAGCCCCATCATCACCAGTTGCTTGTTCGCGTACTCCCGCATCATCTCTACGCCTTTACCGTCAAGCAGCGTGAAGTATTGCAGCATCAGCATCTGGAACTCTGGAGTACCTTGCGGAACCTTGGTGAGTAACTCCTGAATCTCTGCGCGGTTCTGTTCCTTCATGCTCTGGAAGGATGGCCCAACGTCCGTATAGCACTCATAGCGACCGCGAATGTCGTTGAGTGTGACCACATTGCCGGACTGGTAATCTACAACTTGCGCGTAGAGTTGAACGTCTTTCTCGCTTCCGTCTTCAAGAGTCAGCGTTACATGGCGAGGAACGTCATAAATATCGTTGACCATTGAGGCATAAATCTCGCCATCACGTCGCATTGCGGTAGCCAGGTTATCCTGAAACACGTATGTCTCAAGGTCTGCCCGCATGTTCAGTTGATTGACGGTATCGAAAGCGACCTGACCATTTGCCGCCTGCGCATCAACGCCAAGACTAGCCACCTCTTTCACTGCGTTGGTGGCTGCCTCAAGCATGTAAGCGTTGGCTTGCGGCACTTCAGGGTTTTCCATGTAGGAGATTGGACCAATCGGCAGGTCGTTACCGTTTTCATCGGTCCTGTTCTGCAGATAGTACGGATAGTCATCATTTCCACCGTACATGTATTCGTAGCCTTCGATTTGCTCAGGGAAGAAGGTCGGTTTCTTCTTCGGTGAGCGAGCAACAATATCGGCGTTGAATGACATGATCATGTTACGAAGGCGTTGACCGTCTTTCGTCAGCCTTACCACGCCCTCGTAGCACTCCTTGTCACCAGCGAATGACCATTCGCCGTACACAGGAACGATTGGGATATGCTCTCCGGCTATCTTCTCGCGGTCTTTCAGTATCTGCGTGCAGGTGATGATCGACTTATACACACGCCGACGCTTCACCTTGCGCTCTGCTACCTTAATGAATCCACGATTAGCCAGGTCGTCGATAACGTCTTTAATATCCTGCTGGTAATAGCTGACTGGCTCACCTGTCAGCGGGTCGCGGTAGATGAAGACTTTCTCTTTCTTCTCTTCGACCTCGTAATACTCAGCGACGTAGACGACATCATTCGATACCCACGGAAACAGCCATGTATCGTTAGGATTCTGGAAGGATGGCAAGGTGTCCGGATCAATACCGTAATCCTCTGCGAACTCTTTCCAGCCATTGCGCGACAAGGCGTTAATCACCGTGCAGTGCTTAGCGTCGCTCTTATCCATCTGCTTGCTGTTGGCGTCCCATATGACGTGTGAGCAGGCTTCATGGATTGGAAGGCGTCGGATTACCTGATTGTTGCTTGTTGGGTCGTTGTCTTCGTACTGCGTGACCAGACGCCATGCACCAACGCCGGACTCTATCTGCTCACGAACGCCAACGTTAACGGCAATTTTTGCCGTGTTATGGCGCATATCAGTACGATACATCCCCATCAACACATCGGCTGCATCAGGATTAGCGCCGTCTTTGGGTCTGAATAGAACGTCGATAGGGTTCCGACGCATCTCTGCGACCAGTTTCCTGACCACCGGGCGAACAACATCGAATTGTCCGCGATATTGCAGGGTGGTGTAGTTTGATAGCCAGTCATCCCATTGCGACACTCGGCTAAAATACAGGTCATTTGTCGCCTCGGTTCTGGCTTCATCGCTCGCCATCCAGTCTGCGTCAAACTTACACAGAATGGAATTGAGTCTGTTTTCGTCGGCCATTTAAGTTCTCCGTGCGATGGGCCTGATTGGGGCTGGTATCTTTTTCTCTTTTGGTTTTTTGATGTCGCGCATCATTTTTGCGAAGCGGCGCATCATGTATGCATAGCGAACGGCTGAGAGAACGTCGTCGTTAAGCTTGACGATTTTCCCGTTTTCATCACGGTGATAGAGGCGGAACTCCTCAAAGAATGGCTCACAGGTGTTGAATACTTTGAAGCGACCATCGAGCATCATGTCGCGCAATTCAGTGATGCCAGGCTCAACAGCATTACCGCCATCAGGCCATGTCGCATGCTCCTGTAACATCATAAATCCAGCGTCTGCATACTGACCTTTGAGCTGCTCACCGCCGCCCTTCTCATGCTGGTTTCCGTCATGAGGCCATGCAGTTGGAACTTTATGCGCCCATGATTTAACGGCTCCCCACGCCTGAACGGCTGTTTTTTCTTTCGCCTTCCACACGCGTGAAACGTAGATTGTGTCTGCGTCCTTATCCCACCAAAGCTGAACCTGAGCCTGTGGGTGATCCCATCCGAAATCCATCCCGCCAATCACGTAGAAGTGATCAGGACACTCGAACGGCTGACACTTAATAGTCTCTTCCGGTATCTGGAAGATTCGACCACTACCCATCGTAGGAATACCGCGAGCACGCGCCTCTCTCTCATGCTCAGGATAGGATGCGATGATTTGCTCTTTCTGTTCGTCTGTGTAGTGCTCAGCGTCATAGATGGTCATGTTGACCACTTTCTGCGACTTGCTGGGATTCTTCAGGAACTTGGTAACAACGTCAGACATCCCCATCAGCGGGGTAAACGTCAGAATTGAGAATTGCCCGTATTTGTTGGTACGGGTAAGACCTTCGCCATAAATGCTGTATGGTGGCTCTTCGTCAAACCACACGCCGTGGATTGTGTCACCCTGCCAGCGAGCACGACCTTGCGAGTATGGCTTGAAGTAGCAGATTGAAATGCCATCTTCAACGCCATCAGCCGTGTGATGCTTAACCAGAAGGTGATCAACAAGGTTCGGAAAGAAAGGAGACTTCTTCCAGCTAATGATGTCTTCTTTCGGTATGGAACCGTAGCCAGGCTCATCATTCTCTTCGATACGACCGCACAGGATGCGTTGAGTCGTTTTGGTTACAGTCTCGTTTGTCTCGCCACCAATCCAGAAAACAACAGGCTCATAGAAACGCTTACCTTTCCACTCACCGCCATATTTACCATCAGCAGGATAGCCTTTTGTGCCCGGATAACGCCCTGTAAGGTGAAACGCGACTTCAGCAGCACCAGTAAATGACTTACCAAGCTGGTTACCAGCCATAAAACATCGCTCTGGGTAGTCATGTCCGGCGTCGATGAACTCACGCTGTTTGCTGTATGGCGTAAATTCATATAGCAGGTGTGTGTTCCGGTAGTTCTCTTCTTCTTCGAGTAGCTCGAGCAATTCGATTTGCTCTTCGTCGCTCAGGTTATCAAGAATCGCGTCCAGTTCCACGGTTGAATAGCTCCTTGATACGAGAGCGTCGCTTATCGCGATCTCCCTTATCAGGTGTCACGTCTTCAACTTGCGACTGCTCTTTGAGGCCCAAATCACGGGCGATGATGTTAGCGTTGAGAAGGTCAGCGGCTGCGCCAGAGAATTTCTGGTCGTAGATGACCTGCTCTGCTCGCGTAACGACTTCAGATAAATCTTCTCGCAGGCGATATGTGCGCCATGTTTCAAGAGTCACATCAATGAACAGAGTGAGGCCTGTAATGGTCATCGCTCGCATCTTGGCGATAGGCTCTTGTATCACTTCACCCTGATACGAGAACGCCTTCATCTCCCATAGCGGGTTAGCTTCTACCCACTCGAAGTATTCACAACAAGCAGCCCACAGCGCCTCAGGCGATTCGAATTTAGGGTTTCTCCCATGACTACTGCGGGCCTCCCAAAATCGGTTGCCCTTTGGTGCTGCCATATTCATCTCACTTAGTTGTTATTTCAGGTTGAGCATCATGCTCCGGTGGTGAACAGGTCTAACGCTTCCTTCGATTTACGCACCGCTTCGATAGTGCGGGTCGTGATATCTGAATTAGCGCCGCCTGACTGGAAGTGAATTTTGAATAGCTCAAGCTTCAGCTCGTCAGTGCCAATGAACTGAAATGCTTCTTCTGCGGCTGCGTTCTGGTTCATGACCAGTTTGTAAATCTCTAACTGGAATTTCTGTTCTTCAGTCATGGGAATAATCTCTGCCATTGTTGGCTCCATTTATCCGTTAAAAGGGATATCAGTTAAGTTATCCCGTGTAGGGTATAAGCCATTATCAAAGCCACTCAGTAAGGAATGGCTTTTGTGATGGTAATAAAAAAGGCCGCCTGAGCGACCTTTCATTTTTCATCCGTTTTAATCATCTGGGTAATTAAGCGGCATCCAGTGTGTAACCTTGCTTGCTCCTGAATCGATGAATGCCTTGGTTCTCTGCCAGTAAGAGCCCATACATGATAGTTTGAACACGTCACCAGTATCAGTAAGAGCTATAACCTCTTTAGACCACATCCCTTCTTTGCTTTCTGGTAGCCGGTGTTCAACATTGATCCATTGGTTTCCGTTATCATCCATCACAACCTCGTCTAGTTGTTCGTCATAGATTCAGTGGCTGGCGGTGACGATTCCGCTTTTCGGGAGCTACCCTAGCCACTGTTTTATTCTATCCGATGTCTTTCCATCAGTCCGCCACCACAAAGAATCTTTTTTGCCATAAGGCAGGAGGTTCATCTTTCAGTGGCTGCCAGTGTTATTTCCCCACTTACTGGCTTGGGTTGTTTCGCTGTACTGCCGCAACTGGTGGTGCACAGATTTAGTTAAATCTGTTCTCGCCTGAACTATCTTTTACATACCCGGATTGTGGGGGTGTAAATCACGGTTTCATTATCAAGCCCACCCGTAGATGGGCTTTGGAATGGTCACTTTGGCAGTCCGGGGATCGATATTTGCGCCTGCTGCTCAAGCCTTTCGATTCTTGCTATGAGTTGCGGTTTTTTGATCCTGCCCCAGCGGTTCAGCAAGCGTCCTGACATACTGGCAACATCCTTTTCCTTCATGAACTCCAGCATTAACTCGTTGTGCTCTCTTTGGTATGAGTGAGCCAACTCCATCAGCCTGTCACGCATCCAATTAAATGCTTTGATAAACGCCTCTTTGATGGCGGCAGCTTTTTTGCCGGTAAACGACATGATGATGTACATCGCGCCGTCTTTGGAAATTTCATATTCAACATACTGATTACCCTTGTGCTCATAGGTAACCCGCGAAAAGTTGCTGGTTAGAAATTCATCCGAACAGTCTAGCTTTTCGATTTTCTGAATGATGTGGTGATGCTGCTTGTCGAAGTAAGCTGCTACCTTGCGGGAGGTTGTGATCACGCGATCACCAGAAACAACCACCATGTCCCGGAAATCGAGATTAGCCAATTGATGATTCATAGCGTCTTTACCTTTTAGAAAGTGAGCCTGTCTCACAGAAAAGCCGCCCGAGAGAGGTCGCCACCTATAACGGCTTTTCTCAGGCTCGCTTACTGAAAGGCTCTCGTTAATATGCGCGTGAGATGCGCTGTGAAATTCAGATATAAAAAGCCCCGCGAATGCGAGGCTAAATCCTGGTATTTGTAATGAACTGGCTCTTATCTCAACGCAGCCCCTTACTGCGCGCCAGATGCTCAATATCAAGCATCAGCAATGAGATGTTTAATCTGGATTTACTCCAGAAGTGATCACCACCCTGCCTACAGAGCCAGATGTGAAGGATGATGAGTAAAATTATCGCTATCATCGAAGGCATTGCGTCCTGATGTACTCCTGCAGGTAGTTAACCTGCGCGGTTATCCTGTCGATTCCACTTCGGAGACGGTAATAATTGAGTTCAGCATCTGCTGTAAGTCTTGGGCTTTCTCCATCGCCCATGCTGCTGGCTCCGGTCGTTGACTTTGCACAGGTGGCGGCGACTTGCAGGCGCTTACGCCCAGCAGAAACATCAGCACGGAGGCTTTCGATAGTCGCGTTAGCATCAGCAAGCTCCTTTGTGTATCTGGCGTCAAGTACTGCTACATCACGTTGACGCTTCTGCATGTCAGCAATTGTGGATGCGGCCTTATCGCGCTGCTCTTTGTAGGCGATTGCATTATCACGGTAATGATTGACCGCCCATGACAGGCAAACGATGATGCAGATAACCAGAGCGGAGATAATCGCGGCTACTCTGCTCATACCTCAATCTCTCTGACCGTTCCGCCTGCTTCTTTGAATTTTGCAATCAGGCTGTCAGCCTTATGCTCGAACTGACCATAACCAGCACCCGGCAGTGAAGCCCAGATATTGCTGCAACGGTCGATAGCCTGACGAATATCACCGCGATCAATCATCGGTAAAGCGCCACGCTCCTTAATCTGCTGCAATGCCACAGCGTCCTGACTTTTCGGAGAGAAATCTTTCAGTCCAAGCTGCTTACGGTAGGCATCCCACCAACGGGAAAGAAGCTGGTAACGTCCGGCTGCTGTTGATTTGAGTTTGGGGTTTAGCGTGACAAGTTTGCGAGGGTGATCGGAGTAATCAGTGAATAGCTCTCCGCCAACAATGACGTCATAACCATGATTTCTGGTTTTCTGACGTCCGTTATCAGTTCCCTCTGACCACGCCAGCATATCGAGGAACGCCTTACGTTGATTATTGATTTCCACCATCTTCTACTCCGGCTTTTTTAGCAGCGAAGCGTTTGATAAGCGAACCAATCGAGTCAGTACCGATGTAGCCGATGAACACGCTCGTTATATAAGCGAGATTGCTACTTAGTCCGGCGAAGTCGAGAAGGTCACGAATGAACCAGGCGATAATGGCGCACATCGTTGCGTCGATTACTGTTTTTGTAAACGCACCGCCATTATATCTGCCGCGAAGGTACGCCATTGCAAACGCAAGGATTGCCCCGATGCCTTGTTCCTTTGCCGCGAGAATAGCGGCTAACAGGTCATGTTTTTCTGGCATCTTCATGTCTTACCCCCAATAAGGGGATTTGCTCTATTTAATTAGGAATAAGGTCGATTTCTGATAGAACAAATCCAGGCTACTGTGTTTAGTAATCAGATTTGTTCGTGACCGATATGCACGGGCAAAACGGCAGGAGGTTGTTAGCGCGACCTCCTGTCACCCGCTTTCACGAAGATCATGTGTAGAAGGCCGCAGCATAACTATCACTGATGAATCCAGGATAGCCAGTGGCTACGGCTCAGTTTGGGTTGTGCTGTTGCTGGTCGGCGATGACGCCTGTACGCATTTGGTGATCCGGTTCTGCTTCCGGCATTCGCTTAATTAGCCAAATACTCTTAACGTTGCGTTGTGATGGTCGGTGCTGAACTCCGACTCAGGGTTGTAGCAAGCCCCGCAAAGCGCGCACTACTGTAGTTGCGGCACATCAGCCTGTGCATTCATCACAACGGTAAGAGCACTCGGTGCATTTAAGCCAAGCCCCATAAGGGAGAATGCTCTTACCTGTTACACAGATATAAAAAATCCCGAAACCGTTATGCAGGCTCTAACTATTACCTGCGAACTGTTTCGGGATTGCATTTTACAGACCTCTCAGCCTGCGATGGTTGGAGTTCCAGACGATGCGTCGAAGTGACCAACTAGGCGGAATCGGTAGTAAGCGCCGCCTCTTTTTATCTCACTACCACAACGAGCGAATTACCCCATCGTTGGGTCAAATTTACCCAACTTTATTCAAAAAGTCAATATCATGCCGTTAATATGTTGCCATCCGTGGCAATTATGCTGCTAACGTGTGACCGCATTCAAAATGTTGTCTGCGATTGACTCTTCCTTGTGGCATTGCACCACCAGAGCGTCATACAGCGGCTTAACAGTGCGTGACCAGGTGGGTTGGGTAAGGTTTGGGATTAGCATCGTTACAGCGCGATATGCGGCGCTTGCTGGCATTCTTGAATAGCCGACACCTTTGCATCTTCCGCATTCTTTCTCAACAACTCTCCCCCACAGTTCTGTTTTGGCTATATCAACCGCACGGCCTGTACCGTGGCAATCTCTGCATCTTGCGCCCGGCGTCGCGGCACTACGGCAATAATCCGCATAAGCGAATGTTGCGAGCACTTGCAGTACCTTTGCCTTAGTATTTCCTTCAAGCTTTGCCACACCACGGTATTTCCCCGATACCTTGTGTGCAAATTGCATCAGATAGTTGATAGCCTTTTGTTTGTCGTTCTGGCTGAGTTCATGCTTACCGCAGAATGCAGCCATTCCGAATCCGGCTTGTGATTGCGCCATCCCCATAGCAGCCATCACATCAGTACCGGAAAGAGAGTCAGAAGCCGTAGCCCGTGGTGCGTCGCTCATCATCGGGCTTTTTGGCGAATGAAATTTAGCTACGCTTTCGAGTCTCATCGTCTTCCCCTCTTGCCCTGTTTGACCATCAGGACGCCGTTAACTATTACGTGACGCTCGCCTTTGCTGTCTCGGTTGTACTTGAGCACTGTTCCTCTTGCGCAGGAAAGCATCCTCGCCACTTCGGTCTGATTGCCTCGTGTCTGGATAAGAAGCTCTGGTATCGTTTGAATTGTGGCGTTCATGCGTTCTCCAGTTCGGTGATTTTTATTCCAAGCCTTCCGCCTGGTACTTTCACACCACGAATTACGCGAATGTCATCGAATTGCTCGTCGTCTTCCGCAAATCCGGCGTGGATAAGGGAGTCGAGTAAACCTTTCAGGATGTTGTCGAGGTCGCGGCGGCGGGAGTCTGGAACGTCTGCGATGACTTTGATGCGGAGTCGTGATTTGGTGAAAATATCTAACTTGAGTTGGTGGATGATTTGCTGAACGTCTTTTCGGTATTTCTGTCCTTTATCGCTGATGTAGTATTGGCTTCCCCGTCTTCGCCAGTAGGTATTCACCGACGGCGGGTATGGAAGCACAAACTGATATTCGTTCATGACTTAATCTTCCCCTCCTTCAGCAGTATCGCCTGCGTCCTGATCACGCCTTCGAGGTGGTAAAGTCTGGCGTCTTTGTTGTCGAGATTATGGGTGCGTCGGTCGATTTCATCGTGACACGCGCTACAAGCCCATGCGCCGATCAGGTCGTCAGGCTTCATCCCCGTTCCGCAAATTCCAGCCATCCGGTAATGTGCCAGAACTGTAGTTTCAGGATTGCCATTGCATACGCCGTAAATACGTACCTGGCATTCTCTGCCGCGCGCTTCTTTGCGTAGATTAGCCATTAAGCAGCCTCCCCTGTTACTTTCAGCATTCCGTTATCGAGCAGCTTTCTGGTCAGCCACTGTTGACCACGCCCGGTGATTTTTGTGGTGAACGATATCTGTATTCCGTGATTTGTGTTGACCGCTGTTTCTTTCACTGTGAAATAGCCGCGATCCATATATTCCTGCATTGGCACATTGCGCCGGGAACCTGAAGCAATAAGGATTTTGTGATCGCGCATCCACGCAAACAGTTTGTTTGGACCAATACCGACAACCTTTGCAAAGTTTCCAATCAAAATTCCGCTGGCTTCGCCAACTCGATCGGCAAACTCAACTTTAGGTGCGGCAATTGCGAGCTGGTTTTCCAGTTGCATTTTCTGCTCAGCAAGATCAGCAGCAAGGCGCAACGCTTCTGGTAGCGTTTTGGGGATATTAACCGCAGTTTCTTCAAGCTCTCGCCAACGGTCAACAAGACGAGCGGTGAATTCCGGCGACAACTGGGCTACAACGACAATACTGTCTCGCTTTCCTTGTTCGCCTTCGAATACATACACACAAAAACTTTGATTTAAGCCTAACCCATTGATTCTTCCACAATCCTCAATTTGAGGAAGCCGGATAACACCATTTTTAGCCAGCGTTTCGATGGTACGTTTCACATTGTCATGACGCTTACCCACCAACTCAGCGATTTCAATGCTTGTCATTTTGATGGCATTGCCATTTATTAACTCATTCATCGTCTTCTTCCTCGTACATTGAGCTATTCGGATCGCTCATCAGCTCTGCGCAGCAGTGCTCACACACGTGAACTTCCAGAAAATGCAGCTTTTGACCGCAATTAGCGCACGTTAAAGCCCGCTCGACGCTTTCTTGTTCGTAACTTCGATTTTGGTCAATCACCTTGTTTTCCTCGCACGTTCTCTAAGCCACCGGATATCCCACAGGTGAGCCGTGTAGTTGAAGGTTTTTACGTCAGATTCTTTTGGGATTGGCTTGCGTTTATTTCTGGAGCGTTTCGTTGGAAGGTATTTGCAGTTTTCGCAGATGATGTCGGTGAAACTTCGTCGCTGTCGTCTCATTCGTACCTCCTGTCGGTAAATCTGACACCCTGACCAATAGCCCAGGCTGTTGTGTACTCGATCAGACTTGCCATGCGCTTCACGCTCATCTGCGCGCTGCTTTCGCGAATGTTGACGTATTCACCTTCAAGGCCGGGCAAAACATCAGCTTCCTGCTTTGTTGCCACTGCATGACCGCTGATCAACAAAACCTTCCATTGTTCTGGTTTTAACCATTTATCGCGCCACTGAACTTGCCTAGCGATATCTGCGACCATCGCGTGAAATTTTGCGTTCTGGTCAAGGTTGCGCTTGTAGTCAGTAATGCGGATGGTGACTGGCTTGTCTTTATCGAGTGGTGTTGCGAGGATGGCATTTATTGCAGCTTGCTGTTGTTGCTTAGTTCGGAGGAAGATTGTTTGCTTCATCGAAATTCTTCTCTTTAATTCCAGCGGCTCTGATAGCTTTCATTACTGCAATTACCGTTTTGTCTCTCCCATCCTCATAACCCATCGCATAAGCACCTTCTTCACCATCTTTCCAAAAGTCGTCATTCGATTCTGGCCAGTCGATATCCAGTTCAATAGCTGCTCGCGATGCCTGCCATAAAGCCCACCACTCATTTAAGGAGTGACGAATATCCATGCTTGAAAATGCAAAGTACCTATCACCATTTCTTGCCTCGGTTATCATCTCGAATGGTAATCTCAATTTTTTGGCAACGTATTCCTCAAACTGCTTTCTTGATTCGTCCATATCAATCCCCGTTATTACAGGTTAATTTTCACCCAACCCTTCCCACGCACATTTGCAACAAGCCCTTTCTTTCTCAGGTATTGCATACGGCGATCGATGGTTTCGATATACATTCCATTGCTCCGCCATTTAAGCCAGATATCAAAAACAGGTGTTGGTCTTTCACTCAGCATTGAAAGAATGTTTTGATCTAATTTTTCGTACTTGCTCACAAATACCCTCTCTCACTTAATCGCGCCCACGCTTCGTTAAACTCTTCTCGGGTTGCGCCGGATTTTCTTTCTTCAAACATCATGCATTCGCTGATGTCTCCCCATGACTTTGGTCGCTTTTCAGCGAACAGATCATCCCATTCGAATACCCAGCGGCCTGATTTTCGGTAGTGGTAAATGGTCAGCCATGTTGTGCTGTTCGCTGGATACCCATAGAGAACTTCGACTTTTTGATCACGGTCTTTATGCTTTTTCAGCAGGATAAAGCCAGCAACCAGCGAAGCTCCGGAAAGAATGATGATTGGAATTTGCCAGTCAGCCACACTTCCCTCTCCCCCAAATAAAAAGGCCTGCGATTACCAGCAGGCCTGTTATTAGCTCAGTGATGTAGATGGTCATACGTCAGCCCCTTGTGCATATCGTCTGCCACGCGCAGCAGGTGCATTTGATGCTGTGCAAATCTGTCTGGCTTCATCCTGGTCACATGCAACAAAGTGTCCGTTACAGAACCGCTGGTAAACCGTACCAAGCGAGCCAAAACGGTTTTTCGTCACGATGATTTCAGCAAATGGCGCGGCGCTACTGTTCTCGTCATATACCGCTTCCCGATAGAGCATGATGATTGAGTCTGCGTCCTGTTCAATGCTTCCTGAATCACGCAAATCTGCGTTTGTCGGGCGTTTGTTTGGTCGCTTCTCAACATCGCGCGAAAGCTGACTCAGGGAGATAACAGGCGTTTTCAGGTCTTTCGCCATCGCCTTCAGGCTTCCGGAGATGTGAGCAATTGCGAGGTCGTTGCGATCTGCTTTCGGCTTCTCAATCAGGCCAAGATAATCCGCCATGATGAGTGACAGGTTTGGATTTTCCTGTTTGTGCCGTTCTGCGATTGAGCGAATTTCTTCGACCGATAACCGCGAGGCATCGACTACCCATACATCCAAATCTGCAAGCTGACTCATGCCGTTAGCAACACGCGCCCAGCCTTCGTCATCCATCGATGCAGGATTTCGCAGTACGCTAACCGACATCCTCCCGGCGTTGGCAATGCTTCGCTCTGCAATCTGCAATGCGCTCATTTCCATTGAGAAAATCAATACTCCGCGCCGGACGTCAGAACCAGGAATAACGCGGCTTGCAACGCCTTCGGCAATCTTCAGCGCCAGTTCGGTTTTCCCCATACCAGGACGAGCAGCGATTATCACCAGGTCTTCCGCGTTCATCCCTCCGGTGATGGCATCAAGTTCTTCGATTCCGGTCTTCAGGGTATCTGACTCTTCTCCGTTCCTCAGACGCCTGTCAAGCGTGTCAGTGTAGTCAGTAATGATTTCCCCTAACCGTACAGGTTTTACTTCGTCACGGGGCTTTCTGATGGCTGAAAGACGCTTTACAAGCTCATCCATCGCCTGACTCGATGCGTCGATTGTCCCGCTCTGAATTGGTTCACGCATTTCATCCATGATTTCCAGCACCAGACGGCGGTGATAGTTATCCGCGACCATTCCGGCATATCCCTTCAGGTTTGCGGCACTCGGGCAGTTTTTGCTGGTCATCAGGATTGACGTGAAATGCTCCTCTCCGCACGCCTCGGCAACCATCAGCGCGTCGATTAGGTTTCTGTTTCTCGCCTGCTTGCGGATAACCTCGAAGGCTTTCCGGTAGAGCGGAATTGAAAACGCTTCCGGCTCCAGTGTTGCCAGAACGTCGCTGGCGGTTGGAGTTAATCCACCAATCAGCAGGCCACCGATAACGCTCGCTTCGATATCCTGTCTCATGCAATCCCCCTGTCTGCAAACTTCCCTTCCCGAACTCCCGTTAACGAATCTTCCCTCAGCAGGTAATCAAAATCTGCCGTCCATCCCGTGTCGTTGTCTCCGAAGTAAAACGGCTTGGCCTGATGTACAAACGCCCTGACATACGCTCTGAAACCGTCCACGTTTGGCGTTTTCAGTTGCGGGATGATTTTCTTCAGGCGGCGTTTGCGTTTCTCGTTGACTGCAACAGCGTGTGGCAGTCTGTCACCGACTTCGGTGTTGTAGGCGTTCAGGAAGGATTCGTAGTCGATTCGTTCTGCCTTGCGACGTTCAGGTTTAACCTGCCCATCGCCTCCCCCATTGGGGGGTAGGGGGGTATTATTTATATTCTTGTTAATACCTTCTTGTTCATGATGTGCGGTTTTTTGTGCGGCATCATGTGCGCTTTCATGTGCGGCATGTGCGCTGAAAGCCGCGCCATTACTGTCTTCGTCATGTGCGGCATCATGTGCGGTTGTTTGTGCGGCATCATGTGCGGGTGAATTGTCCATTTTTTGAGCGTATTCATGGTAATTTGTGATGGTGATCACACGACCTTTTTGCTTCTCTCCATCAATGGAGATCATCCCCTCTTTCACAAAAACCTGAAGCATCCGCTCAACCTGATCACGGCTTGCCGGCTTGCCATGCCTGTCGCATAACTGAAGACCTAAATCAGCTGCTGTCACAACCAGTTGACCGGGTTGCAGATGCCATTCATGACCTTTGAAATTCGCTTTGTATGGCTTTCTGGCGGCATTCAGGAGAAGGTTTTCCCACAGGGTGCGAAGATAAACATCTTTCGCCCATGACTGTTTCAGAATGCTCCGGTACAACGGAATGTAACCAGTTTTCTGGTTCTCCATCCTGTTGCTCCTGCGCTCGTGTGCGGCGCTGAAATCGTAGATTTTTGCTGTATTGCTCATAACTACCTGCCTTGACGAAAGACCTTAAGAACATCGTTAAACTGACTTACGGATATGTCTTCTTTGAGCAGCTTTTCCAGAAATGCGTTTGGAATGAACGTATATCCCTCCTCTTTTGGTAGAGACGGGAGCAACGCCCTCGCCTCAGCCTTCAGAAGCTCAGTTCTGGCAACTTTCACAAAAGAGATTTGAGTTCTTTCATCAATGGAACGAAGGAAGCGCAAACGCTTAGCTTCTTTGTGTGTATCAGGTGGATTAAAGCCTTTGTTTCGCATATAATTACCTCGTTGGATGTTGTTAAAATTCCATTTGTATTTGATCAGAACGCTCGGTTGCCGCCGGGCGTTTTTTATTGGTGAGAATCGAAGCAACTTGTCGTGCCAATCGAGCCATGTCGTCGTCAACGACGCCCCATTCAAGAACAGCAAGCAGCATTGAGAACTTTGGAATCCAGTCCCTCTTCCACCTGCTGATCTGCGACTTATCAACTCCCACAGCTTCCGCTGTCTTCTCAGTTCCAAGCATTGCGATTTTGTTAAGCAACGCACTCTCGATTCGTAGAGCCTCGTTGCGTTTGTTTGCACGAACCATATGTAAGTATTTCCTTAACAAATAAGAAGTTATGCGCATCAACTTATGCGCGTTGTATTCCCGCATTTCGGCGGGAATGAGGACCATGACTGTTAAAGAGCAATTTGCTTATGCCGCTTTGCGGTAAGCGCTTTCTTGATACTTCAGGGCGCCAGCTGTAACGACTTCCAGTCGATAGGCGTCTTTCTCTGGGATGACTTCCTTCCACTGAGAGACTGCTGCGTCGCTAATGCCTAACGCTTTAGCTACAGCACGCTGGGTTCCGAAGTGGTCGATAACATCTTTCTTGTACATAGACTCGCTCCGAAATTAAAGAACACTTAAATTATCCACTAAAGGAATCTTAAGTCAAGTTTATTTAAGATGTCTTAACTATGAAAACTCAATTGATGGGAGAGCGCATTCGCGCTCGGAGAAAAGAACTCAAGATCAGGCAGGCCGCACTTGGAAAGATGGTCGGCGTGTCTAATGTTGCCATATCTCAGTGGGAACGCTCTGAGACAGAGCCAAATGGAGAGAATCTTCTCGCCCTGGCTAATGCGTTGAAGTGTTCCCCTGACTATCTGATGAAAGGAGAGGAAAGTCTTTCAAACATTGCCTATCACAGTAGGCATGATCCAAGAGGGTCATTCCCTCTGATTAGCTGGGTGAGCGCAGGATGCTGGATGGAAGCTGTAGAACCATATCATAAGCGTGCAATAGATAACTGGTACGATACAACCGTAGACTGTTCAGAAGATTCGTTTTGGTTGGACGTGAAGGGAGACTCAATGACGGCTCCGGCCGGTCTCAGTATCCCTGAAGGAATGATAATACTCGTCGATCCTGAAGTAGAGCCGCGTAACGGGAAACTGGTAGTTGCAAAGCTCGAAGGAGAAAACGAGGCAACTTTCAAGAAGTTAGTTATTGATGCAGGCAGGAAGTTTCTAAAACCACTTAACCCACAATATCCGATGATCGAGATCAACGGAAACTGCAAAATCATCGGCGTAGTTGTCGATGCAAAACTAGCAAACCTTCCATAAGGGGGCATTCGCCCCTTTTTTTTATTTCCTTTAAAAATCAAAGCCAAACTTAAGTTACGAAAGAAAATTTAAGTTTTCTTCAAAAATACTCTTGACCATTAATTAAAGAGATCTTAAATTTAAGCCATCAGCAGGACGCTGGAAGCCAAACGGAACAGATTGGCAGGCTCTTTAACATTGATGGGATTGTCCCGCCGAAATGCGGGAACCAAAGAGTAGTTGGCTTTGGGGTGACGTGAAGTGCAGCTGCACGACGGCAACCGGAAGATAAGCACCCGGCGCGTCACCGCCAAAGTCAATTCCATAGGCGTTATGCAGCCGCCACCATATTCAAGAAAGCTGCACAAGAGGTAGGAGGATTTATGTGAATACTTACATTCAGTTGAGAGATTAATTAAATAGAACTGATCGAGCAGAGTCCATGAAGGCTCATAAATGCTCTTCCATCCCCGTCTAATTGGCGGGGAAGGAAACCACTTTGTAATAAAAAAAATTCCAAAGTTGTTTCATCGGAGGTCAACATGACAGTCGTCATTACATATCTGGCTGACGATAACGCCAGAAATCGCCGCAGAGCACGCAGACAGGCTCAACGTGAGCAGGCAATGCAAGAACAGCGACTGGCGCGAAAAATTGCGCTAAAGCTCTCTGGTTGCGTCAGAGCAGATAAAGCAGCATCACTCGGAAGCCTTCGCTGCAAGAAGGCAGAAGAAGTCGAGCGTAAACAGAACCGTATTTACTACCGCAAGCCACGCAGTGAAATGGGTGTGACTTGTGTTGGTCGCCAGAAAATGAAATTAGGCAGCAAACCACTTATTTGAGGTGAGATATGGAAGAACAAGCAAACAAGATTCTCGTAGAACTACTGCAAAAAGCCAGCAATGGAATAGACACGGCTGTTTCATTCAGCCAGGCGCAGATTCCTGATGTTGTTCATCAGTTGCTGCTATGGAATATGGTTGACAGTCTGATTAAAACATTAATAGCCATTCTAACAATCCCACTGGTTTTCTGGTTTATGAAGAAGCAGTGCCGAAGAGTTGAGACAGGTAAAATCGGTGATGAAGGATATTCATGGGAGAAGGGAAATCCCAAATACAGGCCGACAATGGTTTGGGATAGCAAAGGTGATATTAATCTTCTTATCATGCCATTAGTTGGAGTTTTGGCTCTGTGGGGGATTTTTATTATTAGTGCAGTAACCAATATGACATGGTTAAAAATTTTGCTGGCTCCAAAGCTTTACCTTATCGAATATGCAGCATCATTGGTTAAGTAATTTCAGGCCGCATAGTCGGCCTTTATTTTTGGCACTAACAACAGAATAAACACTGCACTGTGTATTCATTCCAACGAGTGAATACACGGAGCAATGTCGCTCGTAACTAAACAGGAGCCGACTTGTTCTGATTATTGGAAATCTTCTTTGCCCTCCAGTGTGAGGGCAATTTTTTTGATGGAGGATATATGAGTGAAGTAACAGATTTAGTTGTTATTGAAAAAGCAAATGCAATGACTGTATTTCAGTCTGCCGACCAGATTGAAGAAATCCTTCAAAAGGTTGAACGTGAAGTTATGTCCTTTGTGCCTGATATCACAACGGCAAAGGGCAGAAAGGAGATCGCTTCTCTGGCGTATAAAGTTGCGCAGACGAAAACATATCTCGATGGTCTTGGCAAAGACCTTGTTGCTGAACTGAAGGAAATTCCAAAGCTAATTGATGCCAACCGCAAGACAGTGCGCGATCGCCTTGATGAACTGAAAGCCAAGGCACGCCAGCCTCTTACTGATTATGAGGAGGAACAGGCGCGGATTAAAGCCGAAGAAGAAGCTAAGGCAGCAGCTGAAGCTCTCGCAAAGCAAATTGAGTCTGACCATGAAATAGCTATTTTGATGGATCGCGAATTTGACCGCCAAAGAGAAGAGGCAAGACTCAAAGCGGAGCAGGAAAAGCGAGAGCATGAAGAACGATTAAAAAGAGAAGCTGAAGAGAAAGCCAGAGCAGAAGCCGAAGCAAAGGCAAAAGCCGAAATTGAAGCAGCAGCAAGGCGAGAAGCAGAAGCTAAGGCCGCAGCGGAACGTGCAGAGCGTGAACGCATTGAAGCCGAGCAACGAGCACAGCGCGAAGCAAAAGAGGCAGCAGAACGAGCTGAAAGAGAAAAGCAGGCGGCAATTGAAGCAGAACGCCGAAAAGCACAGGAGGAGGCTGAACGAATCCGGCGCGAGGCTGAAGCAAAAGAGCAAGCCAGAATAGCAGAAGAAAAAAGAATCAAGGACGAAGAAGAGCGTAGAGCAAAGGATAAAGCTCACCGGAAAGAAGTAAATAACAAAATACTTGCTGACCTTATCAAGGTTGGCGCATCAGAAGATGTTGCTAAAAATATCATAACAGCCATCGTAAAAGGCGAAGTATTCGCAACAAAAATAACCTACTAATAAAACCAACATAAGGAACCACCCATGATTTACGCAATCGCGGGAGGCGCTCGCATGGGTGCCTTCCAACTAAATGAATCTTTACTTGAACGAATCACCCGTAAATTACGTGACGGATGGAAAAGAGTTGAGGTCTTATTATGCGCAATGAAATAGCCATCAATCACCAGATGCTTCGTGCTGCACAGAACAAAGCAGTAATAGCCAGATTTATTGGTGATTCAAAAATGTGGCTTGAAGCAAATAAAGCGATGAAATCAGCTATCAACCTTCCGTGGTATCGCAGGAAATGAGTTTTACAGATAACTGGTCAGACGAAGAATTCATTCGTCAGATGAAAGAATTAATCGGTAACGAAGGAGATATTCATGTCACTTGCAACCACAGTGAAGGAGAGCAAGTTACAGAGACGCATGTACACGCAGAAGGCTCTCTGGTATCGCCATAATGGTGACCGCGAAGGAATGCGGGTATGCCTTAATTTGTCCCGAGTCGAAGTATTAAATCAGCGTTATTTCCTTGGGCCGTGTCCATTCTGAGGTGAATTATGGATTTGAACAAATTCGATGAGCCATTCTGCCCTGAAGATATCGAATGGCGAATACAGCAAAGCGGTAAAACACGCGATGGCAAGGTGTGGGCTATGGTGCTGGCTTATGTAACGAACCGGGCAATCATGAAACGCCTGGACGATGTTTGTGGCAAAGCAGGATGGCGCAATGAATACCGCGATATTCCCAACAACGGCGGCGTTGAATGCGGTATATCAATAAAGATTGATTCCGAATGGGTAACCAAATGGGATGCTGCTGAAAACACGCAGGTAGAAGCCGTCAAAGGTGGTTGAACCGCCCCGGGTTTCCTGGAGAGTGTTTTATCTGTGAACTCAGGCTGCCAG
>ENA-UOZF01000143-UOZF01000143.1-food-metagenome-genome-assembly--contig:-NODE-143-length-27829-cov-112.892057_pt1 | contig 27829 bp, 23 predicted proteins | sample MGYA00249869_ERZ772725 | MGnify/ENA primary metagenome ERZ772725 (study PRJEB29005, sample SAMN08379455) | food metagenome | isolation source: cheese spiked with Escherichia coli O103 | study: EMG... | reverse complement strand
CTTGTCATTGTGGAAAGGCCAACATCCATAGCTTTGGCGGCATCTGCCACCGTGTAGTTCTGGTCAACAACCAGTTGAGCAGATTCGCGTTTAAACTCTGCGCTGAAATTTCTTTTTTCATTGGAGCACCTGTGTTGTTCTGAGGTGAGTATATCACCTCTGTTCAGGTGCCCCAGATTCAGTGTGCCACTTCACCCCGAGGTATATTTCATTTGTGGAGTATCCAGTCTGAGGGAGCCTTATGTAACCCGTATTGAGCATTATGATACCGAAAATCTGTGAGACTCCACATCTACCTGATACCCCTTCATTCATCACCATGCTACTTAGTTGATGGTGGGAGGTGTTCATTACATTTTTCCTGAATGAATAGTAAATTATACAATACGTAATATAATATTGTTTTTTCTTACTGATATTCTTATTTTTGTTGATGCTTTCTTATGTTGAGAATCAATTAAATATCTAGCAAGCAGAGGAAGCAGAGATGTGTTAAGTACAGCATCAATATTCCTCGCACCAAATTTTTCAATTTGACAATTATGAGTGACCCAGTCAATAAGAGCGTCACTGTACTCAATTTTACAAAGATGACCGGATGCCATTTCAAAACGGTCACAAATTTTTTTAATTTTAATGATAGTGATCTCTTTAAGAGTTTTTGTATTTAATGGTAAAAAAGGAACTAAATTAGTTCTTCCCATAAATGCTGCTCCAAAATGAGAAATAAATAAAGGAAGAATGTTTTCTTTTATTTTTTCATTATCTGTCTCACCTTCATGCCAAAAGCTCGCAATCTTTTCACTAGCTAGGTTTGATGTCATGATGATGAGACAATCTCTGAAAGAGATCATCTTACCTTCAGAATCCTCTATAATCCCAAAATCAAATATCTGAAAAAAAAATTCCAGAACATCCGGATGTGCTTTTTCAATTTCATCAAGCAGAATAACACTGTATGGATTATTACTAACTCTTTCTGTAAGAGTTCCTCCTAGGCCAAAACCGACATATCCTGGGGGAGCCCCCTTCAAAGTAGAAACAGTATGAGCTTCCTGAAATTCTGTCATATTAATAGTGATCAGTTTATTTTCATCTCCATAAATAAACTCGGCCAATGCTTTAGCAGTCTCAGTTTTGCCGGCACCAGAAGGGCCTGCGAGTAAAAATACGCCATCAGGTTTTTCCGGATCTTTAAGATCTGTCCGGCAAATGAGAACTTGCGATGCTATAACAGACATAGCATATGGTTGACCTAAAACTCGTTGCTCCAGACATCTTAATAAACCAGATACTTTTTGTTGTTCACTATCAAGACATGCTCCTATTGGAACTCCAGTCCAACCAGATACAACATCAGCAACACAATGTTTATCCACACACTCAAAAACCATAGGTGTGTCTTTCTGATATGCTATTTCCAGTTTTTTTCTGTATCTATTCTTCGATGAAATATCCGATGTACTTTGTATCTTAGCAACCAATTCACTTTGATAAATCCATGCTGAGTTAAGTTGCTCAAGACTATTTTCAAGCTGAGTAATTTGATTCACAACTGTTTTTTGACGCAGAACATTTGATTTTTCCTGTGTCAGCAGTACAAGTTCACCCTTGAGTCTTGCTAATTTAGCTTCAAGAACCTGAATTAAATCTGGTGATGTAGTCTGAGAGACAGCCACCCGTGAACAGGCTGTATCTAACAGACTTACAGACTTATCTGGCTGACGACGGCTATGTAGATAACGGTCAGATAAATGTACAGTTGCAGTTATCGCTTCCTCCCTGATAGATACTTTATGATGCTTTTCCATCATTGGTAAAAGCGAACGTAGCATCCCGGCTGTTACTTCCTGATTCGGTTCAGTTACTTTTATAATCTGAAAACGCCGGGCTAATGCTCCATCTTTTTCAAAATATTTTTTATATTCACCAAGTGTCGTTGCAGCGATAATACGTAATTCTCCACGAGCGAGAGCTGGTTTAAGTAAATTAGCTGCATCTGTTTGCCCTGGAAGCCCTCCAGCCCCGATAAGTGAATGGGCTTCATCAATAAACAAAATAGCTGCGCAATCTAATGAATTAATTTCAGATAATAGTGATTTTAAGCGATTTTCAAATTCTCCTCTTATACTAGCTCCCGCAAGCAAAGCGCCCATATCAAGCGCGAGAATTTTAACATTTTTCAACGCATCAGGAACACGACCAGATGAAATTTGCAATGCTAAACCTTCAACAATACTACTTTTACCAACGCCAGGCTCTCCTGTCAATATTGGATTATTCTGCCTGCGACGAAGTAAAACATCTATAAGTTGTCTAATTTCCTTCTCTCTACCTGAAACAGGATCGAGTTTCCCTGTTTCTGCTAGTAAAGAAAAGTCTTCAGTGTATTTATTAATATATTCACATGAGGAATTATATAAAGAAGGACGAGAATTAGAAAGTTCTTCTTTACCAGAAATAGAGATAAGTAACCTCTCTGCTTCATCTACATTACAACATAATGCTTCTGATACATTATAAGGAAATATTAAATCTCTAATGTTAATAATTGCACCCCACAAAACAGGGATGTCAATATAATTGCATGCCCATTTAGTGCTGGCATGTAACCATGTTTTTTCTAGTAAGAGTTGCATAGACTCAGAAAATACGGCTGGCGTTTGCGAGGTCGAAGTAAAAAAAAGTAATTCATTTTCAATGACATTAAGAAGAGCATCCGGATTCAATAAAGAATGTTCATAAAACATTTCAGCTATGTGCTTATGTTCGCGTAATAACTTATAGAGAAAATGTAAACTATCAACCTCCTGGTGCGCTCTTGAAATTGCATAATTAACTGAAGACTCCAGGACATTTCTGCTTTCGGGTGTTAATTTATTAATAATTGATTTAAGATAGATACTCATTTATCACTTCCGTACTGTTGGACAGTTTATTAAATCGCTAGGAACTTTGGAAATCCAACCACTATTCTCCCAGCTAGGCATTGTAAGTAGTTTTTCACTCAGCGTTGCTTGTAATTTTTCAACCTTATCCTTTTCTAGTTTTAACTGTTTCCATTCAATATATGCTTGGATTAAATCACTTGCATCACTCAGTTTGTAACGAACAAGAACTCCTTTTATTCCCATTGACTCAAGAAGATCTCTAGATTCTGGTAAAAAATCTTCTGTTAACAGCTCACTTTCACCAACCGAAAACTTATTAATAAAATCAATCCACGCGGATGGACCTGTTAATTTATAGTGGACAGAAAAATCAGGAAAAGCAATATCAATACCTACATAATTACAACCTCCAGGATACCAAGTAAAAATACTCGAATCGGAAAAATTCATACTTCGAATACTACTGTTACCTGTGTTGCACTCGAGAACCAAACGTGTACCTATTGGTTTAACTACTGTATTTCCTGGAATTGTCGCAGGCGCACTACCTATCGTGATCTTGTAAGGCTGTGATTCAAGCTTTTGTAGTATCTCATCTAGCTCATCTAACTGTACTTGAGTATTTATTAAGTTATCTTGGTTTTGTGTTCGTTTTCTTAACTGAACGTCTATTAAATCATCAAAAGAAACAAAGTTACTGACAAAGCTAATGAATGAAGGCGAAAAGGATATCGTCCTGCCTTTAAAAGACAATAACCTGACACCTGTAGGCTCAATTACTAAAAACCCGTTGGCTGGCCCTTGTAAAAAATTAATAATGTTTTTGTATATTTTTGCTTGCATTTCGGCATGATCGAAATTAACCCCATCTGAATTCAACTGGCTTACAATAGAGTTTTTCCATTGTTCATTAAGCCAACAATCAGTATAAGTGATAGCATGGTCGAGAAGTTGGAAATTTAGTTGCTCATAAATATCCCACACACCATCAATTACTGGATCTGTATCTTTACCATTAATTATCGAGCGAACCTTTTCAAACTCATTAAATAATATAACCAACTTGTTTTGTTGATCTGAACGCATAGCATTCCTGATGAGTTTTACAGATGCCTCTGGAAGTGACTCTGAATTTACAGTATTACGCAGCACATTCAACCAATCCATCCATACCGTAAAGTAATCGGGGGATGTGTACATTTTAGTGTTATTAAAAATATAAAGTAAGTAAGAGCGTAGAATGAGATCATATTTTTTTATTTGACGCATCATTCCGTTATCCACTTTAAGTGAAAACAAACGGTAAAGTAGTCTAAATTCAGAGAGCCAGTCCTGCGCAAAAATTTCTGGTATACTACGTAACTCTTCATCTATAAACTGAAAAAATTTATGTTCAGGTGAACTATTATGTAGAATATTACTAAGTTGTAGTGGGGTCATCAAACCAGAATGTGAATTTTTACGCACCCTTGCGATAGACATTATAAAATGGCTAAAATGCTCCTGACGCCTTTCATCTAAGTGATGTACAAATGAAGTAAATTCTTCTGGAACCATACTACGACCATATGCCTCCTTTATATGAGTATACCACTGATGGAGTTTATTCTGCCCCAGCTGTGTCCATATACCTGAAAGATAGACAGGAGTATTTTCGTCTTTCCAAAAATCAGTAATATTTACAGCAGGAATATCGACATCTTCCGAAACAAACCATGAATAAGATGAGTCACTTTTAATCAACTCTGTCAAGAGATTTCTAAATGCAATAATATTTGCAACTCCGTTTTTTTTTTGTATCTCATCTCTTTCTATAGCAAGTGAGGTGATTGATGAAATTTTCTCTTGTGGTTTAGTGATTTTTATTAACTCATAAACACTTGGATATTTTATTAATTCACTCAGTGATTCATTCTGAGCCATTTTATCCCAAATAATTAGTGATGAGGCAAGAGATATAATCAAATCACGCTTACCTGATGGGGATGCATCTATAAATTTTTTCTTATATTCATCAATGCGCCATTTAACGGGAATGGTTTCAAACCTTATCTTTTTATAAAGAGACTCTCTAAAATATAAATACTGCTCATCCAAAACAGGTCTGAACGGAAAATACAGCATATTGGACTTAACACCATCTTCATATTTTAATATTTGTTCTATCAGAAAAGTGGGGCTAGTATCAACAAAATCACGTTTCAGACTATAGATATTATATGAACTATATGCACTATACCCAAGAAAACACACTATAATCATAATTATAAGTGCGTTAATTGATGTTCTTATTATTTTATTATCATGATTAATATTTAAGTTATATGTGTGAGGCAGTATTTCAGAAATTAAAACATCAGAAACAGAACTATCCATCCCTTTGCTCAATGCGAGCTCACCAGATAAATAAACACAGGAAATATTCGTTTTCGAAAAAAATACATTGTCGATACAAAATGAAGAAATAAATACATCGAGTGAATCCTTCATATCACTCAGTTTATCAGGAAATAGTAAAATCTCATTTTTTTCACAATCAGTTAGCTTATCATCAAGAGCACAACATATTGATAACGTAATTTTCGAATTCAATGATGCTAGTATACATGAAGAGTCATAATCAGATACATTGTTTGGTAATTTATTTGTCCCCCAAAATACTGGATGCCACATATCATTTTTTTGATGAATTTTATGTGCCAGTGTTGTATATCCACGGATGTGCTCGCATCCACTTATCACAATAAAAACAGGAATATTTTTATGTAAATGTGATGATAATTGTTCTATAAAATTCCTTGTTTGTTGAGAGAATAATTGAATATCTGCATAATCATGATTAAGTAATTTTTCAACAGGAATTAATAGAACAACTCCCTGTGGTGGTTGTTTTTTACATATCCGTGATGATAAAAGCTTCATCACAGAATTGAATAATATCTGGTTGTTATATATCTTACTCGATAGTTCCAGTACGCTTAGGTCTCTAAAAAAAAACCAACGTATGGTTCTATTTTTGCCTGTTATATTATTCCGACCATTGCTATAAAAAACAGGGAGCTTATTGTTTTTTAGTAGTGATGTATTATTTTCTGAAATACCTGTAAGTAAAAACCATGGTGCCTTTCCTTTTCCTTTTTTACTTATAATTCTGAAACCATTCCTAAAATGAGCATCTAGCGTTACTATTCTTTTTTTACGATAATGTTTTGTTAGAAAGCCCCTATATTTTCCTGTTGAAATGTAATCATGGACCCACCCCAAAAAATTTTTTAAAGAAAGAGTTACCAGAATCACAAAAAAACAGCAAAGAAAAATAGTAGTATCTGTCCAGTTTCTTAAAACCCCAATACCATAGCAAATAGATAAAACCAATAAACAAACAAAAACACAAAAGAACGCCCCAAATATCCTCTTATACATAGAAATCATCTCGCATACAGCACAAACAATAACACAAAATAAAAAGCAATGATGCCTGCTAGTGGTAGATAAATATTAAAATACGATGATTCACTCTTGCTTTTATTATGTTCAAACTTATTTCTTGCTTCCGTTGAGGTATTTAAACGGCATTGTTGCTTTAACTTTGATATATAATCATCAATTTCATTATTATTGCTCATATAATATTTACCACTAAAACCAAGTAAAAGGCACAAGAGAAAAACCCATCCTGCCTGACTTTTAGACTCAATAACTTTATTAAGGATATTGAAAAACTCTGTCCCACCAGTAGAATGCCCGAAATACTTAATTTGCAAAAGATTCTTACACCATTCTTTTCTGTACGGAAGTTCAGAGCATAATATCACCTCATCAAGCATTACAACTATTGAATAAAACGCTGCATCAAGATCACTATCACTTACAGATATTTTTTCACTGTTTCGTACTACATCCTCAATAGTATCAATAATATACTTTCTTGTAGTATCATAGTTCCCATACTCCTCAGGAAATACTTTAATAGATGATATGAGTTTAAATATTGGCATATAACACTCAATAATGTTCACCAGAACCTCCATAATATAAGCATTCATATAACATGTTTCACCCTGGGAAAATATCAACAAAATTTGTATTTTTTATTAATTCTTGCCCCAGACGCAGACTCCATGCCAAGTTGGATATAACCAAACACACTATACATAGAGTGATTATTATACTGTTCTGGTTCATATTCACTCAGCCAAGACTTACTACGCAGTGTATATTAATTATGTATCAGCGGTTATTCCCCCATTATTTCCAGACAGGGATTGTGCTCTTACCCACGTAATATAGACACCACCCTAAGCGAAGCTCTGGTTTTCAAATTGTTCAGGACTGAGACCGTAACATCAACTGTGCCGTCGCCAGCGATTGTAATAACATTCGATATAATTAAACATTGTTGCCCGCATTGTTATCCCGACTGATAAAGTGTTCTCCGTGGATGCATTCCACTTTCAGCGAATGAAAGAAGCTTTCCTCACAGGCATTATCGTAGCAGCAGTCCTTTACGCTCATACTGCCACGCAGATTATTCCGCTTCAGTAGCGCCTGATAATACGCTGAACAGAACTGTCCGTTGGGTCTCTTACGCCGCCACAGAGTCATCTGCATGACATCGCAGGCCGGCTGCGCCGTCATGCGTGGTGACATTGTCAACGCCACGATGTTTGACCGTTATGGGGATGCGGACGATTTCCTTGACTGCTTTATCATTCCAGCCCGTATTGTTAGCGGTACATTTTAGGACTGACTGCACCCAGCGATAATTTTATACGCCGCTTGTTATACCATCTGATGTAAGCATCCACTTGCTGCATGAACTTTTCTGGCGTGATGCCCGACCATTTACGCCCATAATACATTTCCGTTTTCAGTCTGCCGAAAAAGCCTTCGCATGCGGCATTATCAGGTGAACACCCTTTACGGGACATTGAGCGAATAAGACCTGCTGCATTCACTCTTTCCAGCCATCCTGGCCAGCGATAATGCCCACCTCTGCCCGCTCGTTCATGATGCGCTTGGAGCATCAGCAGGGAAAACTCACTGAATGGGTTCGAAAGCGACTCGACAACAAGCATTCAAATATTGTCGCCTGCGCTCTGGCAAATAAACTGGCCCGAATAGCCTGGGCAATCACTGCTCTGCAAAAAGAATATCAGGCCTGATATAGATACTGACAAAACTCAATTAGCTCATTTTAAACAATAAGATACAAGTTACCTGTCTGGTTTTGCGAAGACTGATTATTGATGACATGAACGGCAAATAGACCTGATTAAAAACCTGACAGAAAAAATGGCTCACTGAAGCCGAGGGTCTTTTTAGGATTATCAGGTGCGGAACTCATCGAGGCGCGGGCCTCCTTGCCCACAGAGACGCCGGATAGATTTAAGCAAGCCCACCATTAATCAAAAATCAGTGTTGCAAAAACGGGGGTGACCATAGATTTTTTATGATTTCCTCCGCTTTTTTCAGAATATCCAGTTCCATCTGCCGGCGGCGTATTTCCTGATTCAGTCGGGCGACTTCCTCCTGCAACGCATCGCGTTCTGCCTCCAGGGAAGGTTCGTTATGTTTACGCATAGTCTGATAAGCACTGTTGCCAATAATTTCATCTTTCCATTTATACAATACCGCACGACTGACACCAATACGCCTGGCGATTTCACTGGCTGATACTTGTCGTGTACAGAATGCCATGACAGCCTGACGTTTGAGTTCTGGTTCACAGGGCGCAACAGGATTGGTCTTACTGGTAAATATACGTAGTCGGTCAGGGTAACGTTCATTAACCCAGCGAGCGAGCACATCGGTGCAGGGATAACCCAGAGTTCTGCTGGTAAACGCCAGGCAGCAGCCGTGGTTAAGATAATATTCAACGGCAACCTGTTTTTGCTCATCTGTGTAACGGGGCTTATGACGAATGGCTTCTTTTACTCCGCGACCTGCTTCCCATGAGCGGAGCCAACGCCGCAGATTTCTTTTCGAAGGGTAGCCCAGTTCGCGTACGACGGGAGCCAGCTTCTTACCATATTTGAACTAAAGCTCAATGGCGCAGATTTTTTCTTCTTCAGTAAATATGTTTCATCTCCTGAGAGTCCAGGAAATCGTCCGCATCCCCCGCTGACAACATTGACCAGCCAATTACGGTACGTGACCACAGGTCAATGACCACTGCCAGATACAGCCAGCCTTTATCCGTACATAAGTACGTGATGTCTCCCGTCCACTTCTTGTTCGGACCACTGCCGTAAAAGTCCTGCTCCAGCAGATTTTCTGACACAGGCAGGCTGTGTGCGCGGTAACTGACCGAGCTGAACTTCCGAGAAGCTTTTGCCGTTAGGGACTGAGGGCACAGGTTCGCCGTCACGATTTTTACGTTAAAATGGTAACCCTAAGCACGCAGTTCATCCGTCAGGCGTGGTGCACCGTAACGCTGTCAGCAGTGCTGACGAAACTGCTGACGTGTATTGATCCTTGTCCACCGCTGACACCACATATACCAGCCGCTACGGGACACCCTGAGCACGCGGTATATTGCCTTAATGCTGAATTCAGCCCGATGGTTTTCAATAAAAACATAATTCATTTAAGGCGATTCGAGAAGTATGTCGTGGCCTTGTGGAAGATGATCAGCTCTTCATCCCGTTCCGCCAACCAGCTTTTGAGATATGCAATCGCGGTAGACATCTCCAGCTCACGTTCAGAGGAAATCTGCTGATTTTGCTGTTTACTACGCCAGTTGTAGAGCTGTGATTCATACAGACTGAGTTCAGGGCGTCGGCAGCAACACCGATGCGTTCCACAAGCTTCCTTCAGAACTTCACTGCGAAATTCAAGCGAATGCTGTTTACGGTTTTTTTACTGGTTGATACTGTTTTTGTCATGTGAATCACCTCTGACTGAAAGTTTACTCACTTCGCTGAGTGCCCACTATTGCTAGGTAAGCTCACTACGATAACATGGTGTATACGGAGATGCACATCGGTATCATTAGTATGACGGGTGCGCCCTCCATCCTTCCCGTCATTGGTTCGTCTGAGAATGACGGCAACTGCGCACGCGCCCCCCAAAGACCACTGTTGACGAAGCTTATTCCCCATCCCGGGTAATAAGTGCACGTGCGCTATCCACTGTTTTGCACGCCCATATTCAACTATATACTCTGTTATTGAATGGGACAGCTTCGTTGGGTATAAAATAACAAAATGATATCCACTCGTTTTTCAGACTTTTGAAGAAGCGTTCCATTTGGCTATTATCCGAACAGTTTCCCTGTCGACTCATATTCCACTTGAACCGATAGCGATAATGTAAAGTGCATTATTTGCAGCGCGCTCCCCTCTTGCGTTGCTCCTTACGATCTGGAGCTGTCACTTCAAACACTTCCTCCTTGCATTCTGAAAATAATGAATCAGCTCAGAGCCACAGGTACCTGTACTCTCAACCCAATTCGTTTTAACATCGCAAATGAGAACATCCATATCAGCATCTGCCGTAACCTTGTCGTGTTGTGGAAAATGTTCTCATCTATAACAACGGTAACGTACAGATCTTTATGTGTATCCATGCCCCCACACAGCGGCTTCAATATTTTTTACCAGCCATGGCAGAACTCCTATGAAGAACCTGAGTTACATAAGCATGGTAGTCAGCCTGCAGGTGTGATTATTATCGTGAGTTTTATAGATAGCTTTCTGTATCAGGAGTCGTTCGTCACGGGAAATTTATACTATAATTAGCATCGCTCACTCCGATTGGTGATTTATAATTTTTATCTAATGTTCAGATGCACAATCCTAACTGAGTTCCCTTTAAGGGCTTTACTATTTCATTCAGCTATTTAGGGTTTTATGGGGTCTGCTCATTGTATATTTGTTCCTGCGACAAAACTAACTCAACAAGTAAATCATCAGGATTATATGACCAATAAAATGCAACCTTTTTTTTAGTCATAGCTAATCGCCATAATTCTGAATATTTATCTATCTTTAACCAAATTATATTTTCCCTCACCTGCAACTCAGATGCATTCGCATCAATCACTGTAAAACCAATGCCTGGAAGAGCATGCTGAATTATAAGTCCCATATGTTCCTCTGGAGCAATTTTAATCTCTGATAATGCAATCACATTATTATTTTTGAAAAAATTTGAGGTTAGTTTAATATAGAATTCAACATTATTTTTGGGACTATATTCATCAACGTCACAGACAAAGGTATCAGTTGTTAATTGCTTGAATTTAAAACTTATAATTTTAGCTCTGCAGAAATCATCCAATAACCATTTTATATGGTGCTGTAGATTACTGAAACACGAAATCTGATCATAATGTTTATATGACAGATCAAAAGCATTATTATCTGAAAACCCAGCATTATAAAAGGTTGATATTTCCCCCACAAACTGACATAATGCCATATAGTATAACCACGGATGAATTACATCTTCGTTAATAAATGAAGAAAGAAGTGGTAATATTCTGTTAACAGCACACAAGAGTAAAAAATCATAAAGATGTCCATCTGCTACGGTTCTTTCTGTATATCTATATTCTTCTAGTTTATTTTTCAAGAATTTAATATCAGAATAAATCTCCATGATCTTATCTCTGAGTATATGATTAGCTGATAATCTCAGTGTGGGGAATGAAAACTCATCATCAATACGTAATGTATTATTGCCATGAGTGACTCTTGTTAGAGGTAAATATTCACAGTCTGTCGTATTCTCTTTTTCCTCATCCGTAAGAATCTGAATATCATATTTTATTCTTGTGATAGCAGCATCCTGGCTATCATGATAAACATTTCGCATTTCTCTTGGATCATCTGAACTTACCCATCTGGAAGAACCTCGTTTATCATTAACACCGGATACATTTGTATGCGCGGAATTAAAACGTTTAATAGCAAGCCACAAATTGACCTTTTTAGGTTCTGAGTCACGAAGATTTGTCAAACACTTATCCTGTAGTACACAGTTACCAGGAAACTCCAGATAATATCCTGAAGATAACACAGCTTTTATTTTTTCAACTCTGACTGTGTATTCATTCAGTAGTTCGTCATTTATACGATGTTCATAGTAACCTTGGTTATAGGGTTGTGACAATTGCCTTGTTCGGGCAAGCATAAAACTATGATGTAAATCAGTTGATTGAAAATGCTGAGGTTGTAAATAAAGTCCTGAAAACCAATAAACCAATTGTTGTTCTTCTTGCATGATGTAACACCTAATTATTTGATACTTTCTTTACCCAGAAATATATTTTTAAAAAGAGGAGACAATGATGTATGTAATGATTTATTCCACCAACCATCTTCAACAACATCAACTGGAATATCTAAAAGCATCATATGCTGTTTTCCAGGAAATGGATAGTATCCAGCAATTACACCTACATATTTAGCCCCTTCGCTTCTGTCTATATGTAGTGTTATGTTCTGACCGGGCATAGCTATGTATTTATCAACTTTAAGAATACCATCAGCTTTACCAACCCCACTAAAAAATTGTTTTATTAATAGCGGATTATTCATTAAGTCTTGTAATGATTTTTTATCTGAAGCCTGTAAGAACAATAACGTACAACTATTGGATATATCATTTAGTGAGTTTAAACTTGTATCGGATGATATCTGAAAAGTAAGTAAGCCCGCACCAAATGGAGCATCAACATTATTAACAGCCTGAGTTATATCCTGCTCAGAGAATTTAGGAGAACAAGAAGTAATAAAAAAAAACATAGCTATCAGTAGCATATACTTCATAGTCATTAGAATTTTCACCCTTTTAAAATACGATTTATTTGCTCCATAGTATCGTTATCTTTAAGTAATTCCTCAAGCCATTCAGACATAGTCATTGTTGACCAACGAACTGCTCTCTCAAGGAGATAAGGTACAGGACTGGTGGGTTCTGATTGCCTAAAAAAAATAGCTATATTTTCCAGTTGTTCGATAGCTTTCTCCCTTGACATATTGTTATCCATTGTGTTTTTTAATGTGGTATATAATGTATTTTCTTGCACCGATATGAACTCTTTCCTTATGTCCTTGCATTCCTGTTTAGCTGAATATTCTGATACTGAATTATTATCCGACGCTTCTTGATTTAAAAAACGATTCAGTAATTCGGTTATATCATCAATAGCATGTCTTGTTTTACTGAAAATATTATGTATATCTTCGTTGGTATGAAAGAAATAAAATGATTCTATCTCGTCAATTTTGTCAGGCAAATCATGTATTTGAAGGAGTTGCTCACTAATTTTGCTGGAAGGATATTTACCCACAGATTTTTTGAACAGTTCAACAGAGTGGTCCCCTTCGCTTTCTATTAATTTTTCCCTTCCATCTTCAAATAAACGCGCGCTATGCTCAAATGCCAGCGACTTATACCATTTAGAAAGAGTTATTTCTTTATCCTCAAGGAGAGGATATACCTTCAGATACTCAGATAAATCGATATCAAGACGAACCAATTTACTGTAACGAATTTCATGGCCTTCTTCCAGAGATGGCCAGCATGTAGTCCAGTATTGAGAAATAAATTTCGCAAGATATTCCAATCCGCAATGCATGCCCTCCAAAGAATACAAATGCATCAACGACTCCACATACCAACAACTGATCTGTAGATCTTTACTCTTATTGCGTAAAATAATCTCACATAATTTTTTTACTTTTCTCCAGTCAGCCCTGCGGGGGTCACTGACAGCCCATTCTCCTTGGGACATGTAGTCAGGATCATTTTGTCTTGCTTCTCGGATTTCGCTATATACTGGATCATACTCTATGTTCTCACCTACCGGAGATTCACCTATAACAGGAAACAGTAATGTATCCGTCTCGAATCTATTCATTTTTATCCCATTAATACCTGAGGACATCCACTAACAATTGTCCCCCCATGAGCGCACATATCGCCCATTCGTGCAGCAGGTTTGCCGCATATAAAAACTTTAAAGCTTCCTACAATAACCATATCTACAGGCCCGGTACATACTGCCTGCGTACCTTGTGTAGCTGCTGGTAATCCAGCAATCAGTACAGTTGGGGAGCCCGGCGGTAACAGTGGCCCTCCAACATGGGGGACTGGAGGTAAACCAGGCGTTACCATAGGGCATACATGCATATCGGTAATTCTTGCTGCTGGTTGAGGCATATATAACACCTAGAGTTGACTATTACACCAATGCTGAAAAAGGCAAACTACCCCCACGTCAGGGGTATCAGAAACTATACACGACTGATTAATTAATATTCCATAAATAATTTTCTTTTCTGAATATGACGGTGCATACACTGGATCATATGGGGGGGGACTAATACTTCCTTGTGATATAAATAATGATAGACCTAGGGCGCCTAGCTGTGTGGTAAAACCAACTGATTCAGATTTTTTAAATATCGCCCAACGTTCTTCATCATCCCCTTCCTGCCATTTGACAATAGATTGCAAAAATACATCATCTTCTTCAGAAGATGATTGAGATATACTTTTTGCCAGCCATTTAATTAATATTAGCGAATCTGTATTATTAATCCAGAAATTAAGAGCGTCCTGCCATTTGTCCTTTGCCAGCATTTGCTCAACCGTTTTATTCACTTCCAACATGGAGTTATTTTTAGATATTGTCATAGAAAATAATTTATCCAATATTCACTATACCACCTTTTATCTGCGTCATGGCAGATCCCTGAAGCGTCAACATAGTACCTTTTACTTCAGTCATCGCCTGACCTTCAAGCTTCAGTGTTGTGCCTTTAACCTCTGTAGCGCCTTGCCCTTCAACATTAATTTTAGTACCTTTTATACTTATCCCTGTTTTTGATATAGTTATTTCATTTACGCCCACTTTTATTTTTATTGATTGTGAAGATTCAAGCGTAATATTTTTATCAGTAACAAAACTACCACTACCACCAGTAACCTTGAGACTATAATTCCCATCTGAGACCTTTATATCAAAATTACCATGGACATCATTATGTAAATTACCGTCTTTAATGATAAGATTATCATTTCCTTTTGTTATTTCAGATTTTCGCCCTTCAGAAACAGTTAATACCATCGAGTGTTTTACATTGCTAATCATATCCTTATTTACTGTAAGTTTAAAATCACCAGAAGATGTTAATATTGCTTTTTCCTCATTTATTTTATCATCAAAAATAAGTTGATGACCTTCTCCCTTTTTCCCATTCTTAACACTACGGGTGATAAATCCAGACTTGCAATTATTCTCCGGAAGAGAAAATGGTGGTTTATTTTGACCATTATATACAGTTCCAACAATAATTGGATAGTCAGGATTTCCCTGAACGAAACTAACCAGAACCTCACATCCAATACGAGGAATAAACTGGCTACCGAAACCATCTCCAGACCATACCTGAGAAACGCGGACCCAACAAGAGCTTTTTTCAGTACCTGAAGTTGACTTTTCTCCCCATAAAAATCTGATTTTTACACGCCCGAATTCATCGGTATAATATTCTTCGGATTCAGGACCAATTACTTTGGCAAGCAACACACCAGGTATAACTGGTATGTTATAGTTACTTTTAAATTTAATCGCACTATCATTATCTGAAGCAGATAAGCCACAATTACAATATGCTGTATTATCAAGATAATTGTTTACTGCATTGAAATGTAATGAAGTAATTCTGTATTCTTGTTTACCCAGACTGAAACACTCCCCACATGACAGCCACCATGAGTTTGTTTTCCCATACCAGCGTTTAATTTCGCTGTCACATGACGCCATCACTGCTTTAGAATGTTTTTGTATAAACTCACGTTTTCCTTCAGGTATAATATCTTCATAAATTCCTTTCCCTGCTGAAACATCCATAACTATGCTTTCTGACGTTATAGTAATCTCATTGAGATTACTATCGTTATAACCTGAAAGTGTGACGCTAGGACATTTAAGATTTTCTATAGCAGACCATTCCGTCATGTATCCGTGATGTGACTCCTTCAAATTCTTACTAGGTAAGTATTCCATTTTATCATGAACTGATTTAGGGTGAGACGCGGGTGCATCTGCTAAAATCATAATATGTTTGTTTTTATCATGAATAAAAAAGTAGTAAATACCAGCATCAGATAAAACTCTATGAATAAAATTAAGATCAGACTCTTTGTACTGGATTTTATACTCTATCAAACTTTCTTTTTCATATAGTCTAATTTGTGGGGGGGTAAATAAACTGTTTTTTAAAATAGTACTTACAATCTCAGATGCTGTCATATTTGACCATATTCTAGTCCTTTTTCCAGATGCTAACTCTGATATTTCTGGCTGCAACACAATAATACAGCTATGTTGCATGCTATTATCATAATCATATATTATTTTTGTAACCACACCATGAATAAACCTTGAAGGTAACGATTTATATTTTTCTCCAATTTCACAGCTAAGACTCGTTCCATGTAACTTAGTTAATGATTTGTTATCAGTATTACTAAAACATTTTATTTCATAGGTATATATATTAGATAGTGATTCACTTCCTTTAATTTCAAGTGGATATAAAGGCAAATCACAGCCATGTAATCTAATAAAATGTTGTTCTTGGCATTTATAATAACCGTCATATAAATATTTAGTCATGAAATCAACCTATCAAAACAGACAAAATCGACGCTCTTTATATTTTTCTATTCCAGAACCAATTGAAATATTAAATCCAAGCTTTCTATTTATACTCATTTGATTATCATTATTGCCGGAATGAATTATTAGATATATTTTAAATTTAAGGATATCGCCTAAATATGATTTTATTTGTTGTTTGATAACATAGTTAAAATCCTTTCCTTGCATAAACTGCAATGCTTTTTTATAGTCTACGGGGCCCAATATAACATCAAAATTCGAATCCACTACCCAACGAACATTACCAATAACAGGGCCTTCTCCAAGAGTATACTGGCAATTTCCCAGTACCACCTGTTCGTTAGGAGCTATATTTTCCAACGTGCCACAAAAAGGAGTAATGGATACCTTGATTTGATATAGTGATGATAATAACAGCTCAAGCCCGGATAGAGATCTAACGGATTGTGCATATAATGCAGTATACGCCAACCCCGTAACGCCAATTGTATGAGGACTGACACCACCTAAAGACAACAATACATTGTTAAGAACATTATTCTCCCTCCTATTTTCATCTCCCAACAGATGCATTTTTTGCCATGCGAGATAAGACAGGCAATACATTCGATGATCAAACATATCCATAAATGCTTTTGGAGCATTGTCATTATAACGTAATTTTCTTTCAATTAACCATTCTGTATATGCTACCGGAAGTACCCCTGCAGCTCCTGTCAATCCATTATTGAATAATGTCAGGTGATACGTTCCATTTTTTTCATCTTGATATAGATTCTCTATCTGACCATCAGGTGCATCCAAAGACAGGCTTGATGTAAATCTGAAATGTGTATCAATAACATCATCAATGCCCTCATTGGGCTTTAGAAGTTTTTTTAATAATACACGAACTTTATTAAAAAAACTGAATTTACTTCTGTCATTAATCACAGCCATGTTAACTTTCCCGCTCTTATCGGCCATGCACGGCAGGTATGCTCCTCATGCTCAATGACCGTAATCATACGAGTAAAGCTATTTACAGGAGCATGAAGTCCCAGAAAGTGATCAAGGAAAGAACAAAATAGGAAACTCTCAGGGTGCATATATGCATCCTTTGAAAGAGTAACCGTAATTTCAATACCGCGAGCGGTTACAGGAGGATATATACCTGGTAAACGAGAAGAAACAGGGATAATCTGTAGCTCTTTAATCCATTCAATAAAAATTGATATTGATGGATTATTATTATAGTTATATACGGACAACATTTCTCGCAGTTTCATTGCCCCATCAGTACCACTAAGCAACACAAAATTCAGAGATAACTGAGAAATAATTCTCCAGTTCATTCCTCTTAATGTCATCCCTGGCAACATTCTTGATGGCCTGTTAAGTGCTGTTATTTTCAGGTTGGCAATATCTATATCACAATCAAAATCACCATCAGGGTCACCATTATTAATGGTTGATGGGATATCACCATTTGTACATACAACATCAATGGAAAGGACATCCCCTGTCATAATACGTGACTCAGAACCACCATCATCGCTTAGACGAATATATACATTTTCCTCAACATTTCTCTCGGAATAAGACATACGATAATGTGAACTATGCCAGTATATATTGCATGATTGTTTAATGGCTGAATGTTCAAGTCCAAATAAATTTTTTAATGGAATTTCCTTGACTAAATCTTTTTCATACCTGTGTAATGTTACTTTATTTATATTCCAGATTAAAACTTCATTACGGCGATATAAATCCACATTCACTTGATACTCATCTATGTCTTCCGATAATCGTAATGGTTCTGTTTTCTTATTGAACAGATTAATAACTGGAGCACAGTTTATTCTAAAAAATTCTTTCGAAAAAATCTTTTCTATTTTATCCAAATCGTATTTTTTAGCACTGTTTTTTAGCGTTATTACGATTCTAAAAGACTCCCCTGAAAACAAATCAATCCCTGAATCAAATTTTATATCAATGAAGTTAAATCTTTCAGGAAACGAAAAATAGTCAAGCGTGAGATTATGTATGTAAGAAACACTTCCTGTTCGTGGTAGTGTGGTATCCAGTTCATTAAACCCAGCTCCAGAAATATTAGCTTTGGCACCATATAGAATATTACTATTTTTCTTCAAGTCGATATTATCGACCTCATTACATAATAATGTATATATGACACCTGCAATTGTTGAAGGGCAATTTAGATAAAACCTTACAAAATCAAGAGAAAAATCAGCCCCATCATAAACATTTAAATCTAACTCAATTTTCCATAAAGAAGATAAATTATCATAGTAAATCTTTGCTTCATTAATAGTTGCAGGCACTATAGTTAGAGAATATATTGTCTGAAACTGGCAGATAGTTTTAGATTTATCTTTAGAATATATCGAAGTGCCTGCAGGAACTTTATAAATGGACGTCATGCCACTAGAAGTCGTATCAGGTTCAAATGAAACAATACATGAGGAAGGGTAGTGATACAAAAATTGTGGGGTAAGATTACGAAGCAATGCCTCCATTAACTCAGGTAAATCCTCATCTAATCGCTGATGGATCCTTGAGCTTAAAAAAGCAAAAGATTCCGTTAACCTCTGAATGTGAGGATCTTCAGATACACCTTTATTGTATCCAAGCCTCCTAGCTATCTTAGGAAATTTTTTGGAAAATTCATACCCTTGTTTTTTTAAGAAAAAAAGCTCTTTCTGGTAGTAAGATAATAGTTTATTCATCCAGTGAAAACTCTCCTGAATTTTTATCCCATTTAATACAGAGCGTCACCCTATCCATAAAGAATAGAGCAGTAACTGAAAAATAAGAATAATGTTCATCATTGACAATATGCTCAACAACAGGAGCCTCCAAGCGAGGCTCATAACGCTGAAGCATCAGCAATATTCTTGAAGAAATTTCACCATTTATAGTATCACTATGTTCACCAGCAGAAATACTGTATACTAATGACTTTATTCCATAATTCAAAACTGAACTATTAACAAGTGGAAGTTCATCTATTTCAAGATATAATGGACGCGATGATAATAACATTCCAAGTTCACACTTAAGATCATCCGAAGGGAAAAAATTCAAAACATCTTCCAACGAGTCCGGACTATCATCACGCAAAAATTGAAGGAACGAATGCATTCGGTATATTTATACAAGCATCTCTTTGTATAAGTTATATGTTATTGGTCCTAATTTTTCTGTACTTTTACCATCCGCCGATGGAAGATTCATCTCAAGTGAGACGCTTTCTTCTGGACTAAATGACATTTCAAGACATAGATTAGTGTCATAGTCATGAGACAATAATAGATCATGTAAACGACACCCATTATAAATAACCTTAAAGGATGAATATGCACTACCTGATTTAGTAGATTCCTTGCGAACAATTTCAATTACAATATCTTTCTCACCTCTTTTAAAAAAATGCTCTAATAAGAGTTGTATTTCCTTAGTGACCTTTAACTTAATATTAACCAAATCAAAAACAGTGCCGTCAATGCTAGAAAAAGCGTGAAATGCTTGAGGACAATTCCCATCAAAGTAATCAGTACACTGCTCGACTTTTGAATTTCCCTTTATAATCTTTCCATCAATAGTTATTTTGACAAACTCTCTGCTCTTGATATTCTCAGAAGCACTACTCATAGCTCCAACCATAATAACCTCTTAACTTACACTTGATGGTAAATCAGCAACAAGACGCAATGACATGCTTAAGCCCTCAAGTTGAAAATGGGGTTTAATCCATGCAATTGCACGATAAGTCCCTGGACATCCTGGAATCTCAATAACTTCAATAGATGCTTCACGTAATGGGTATCGTGCCTTTGTCTCCTGGCCAGCATTATCTGATGCCACAACATATTGCATGATCCAGTTTTGTAGATATGTCTGACATTCTGTTCTTGACATGAAGCTTCCCACTTTGTCACGAACAATAACTTTTAGATAATGTGCGAAACGAGACGTTGCTAATATATATTGAAGTTGGCAGGACAATTTTGCATTAGCATTAGCCTGATCAGTATTAAAGAGGCGTGGTTTGTTTACCGACTGAACGGCAAAAAATGCTGCAAAATCAGTTCCTTTACAATAAACAAGTGGGATAAATCCGAGATCTGACAGTTCTTTTTCCCTCCGGTCTGAGATAGCAACCTCAGTTGGACATTGTAATAGTCGCTCACCTGTATGGGATACATAATTATAGGCAGGTAATGATTTAACTAAACCGCCACCTTCCACACCACGAATTGCTGCACACCAACCATATTGCTCAAAAGCATCAACTATCCTACAAGCAAGTTCAAAAGCTGTATTTATCCACAGATAATCTTTGCCAGAGTTATCTTCACTAATGTGTTCTTCAAAATTAAATGTCTCAGCAGGCACAGTTTGCACGCCATACGGGATTCGTCCTAAGGACTTAGGCAAAGTAAGCCCCACATAACGGCTGTCATCTGTCTGCCTGAAGCTACGCCACCTAGCATAATCGGTTGTTTCAAATAATTTCGCCAGATCACGTGGATAGGGTAATTCGCCAAATGAATTCATGGACAACATCCCCGGAGCAATCGCACTCAAAAACGGCGCGTGAGCGCTGGCTGCAACATGTGAAATATGCTCAAGCAAATCTATATCCTGCGGGGTATTATCGAAATAGAAGTCCCCCACAAATGCAGCATATGGTGTTCCCCCGAAAGTTCCATACTCGCTTTCGTAAATATTTTTAAATAATACAGATTGATCGAAATCGGAAGCTGACTTAAAATCTTTAAGTAACTCTTGTTTTGTACAATGCAACACACTGTATTTTACATTTTCAGTCACACCTGCATGAACCAGCTTATATAGTCCCACCCATGCTGACTCTATTTTCTGAAACTCAGTTGCGTGCATAATCAGACTAAGCTGTTCAGACATTAGCTTATCAATATCAGCAATTCTCTTTTCAATACTACCAATTAAATCACTGTCAATTACTAAAGAACCTCTCGAAACTTCAGAAAGGAAATTATTAACTTGCAATTTAAATCTGTTTTTTTCTGAATCTTGTCTGACAGCTCTTGTATTTTTTATGATTTCCTCAAGACAATCATCTGTAGCATACTGTGTTTCACTATTCCCTAATGTTGCAGTAATTGTCATGTTTATTCTTTACCTTCATTATTTTCAGGATTGCTCATAGTATTTGTCACTAATTCCTGAAGTTTTTCCTTCAGTTTTTCATTACTTGCCGCCCTGTTTCTCAGGTCACAAAGGTGAGACCTTAATTCTGATAATTTCTTAAGGCACCCTACCTGCTGAATCACATTATCAGGAGAAAAATCCTCTTTGCACTCAAATGTAAGCTCGATATCAAGTTTACCTTCCGTTCCAGGTATAACACTTTCAACCATAAAATGAGCCCTTGGACTCATTGATGTCATAACTTCATCAAAATTGTCTTTGTCTATACTAATAAATTTTCGTTCTCTTAATGGTTTTTCTGATGAAGAATACTCCCCCAGAACTCCAATAACAAGGGGTAATTCTTTAGCTGTTTCGGCATCCCCAGTTTCAATATCGTACGTTATCTGCACTCTTGGAGGTCGTGCTTTATCTAGTTTATGCTGTGTATTACTCAATTTTTCTATCCTACAGTCAGTTTTTAAATACCTTTCTCATCAAGAATATTTTGCATTATTATAAATAATAATTTCAGTACAATCTTTCCCTATTACAGTCAAGTGCCCACTATTCTGTAGAGTCTTTCTGTTCTCACGACAAGGAGTCTTCGAAGGGGTGACGCTTTTTTAGTGAGCTGAAGAACGATTCTGCCACTACATTATCCCAGCAGTTGTCACGGCTGCTCATTCTAGGGGCAAGCTTATGGCAAAACCTAACCACCATCAGCATAGCATCCAGTGCCAGCTAGCCTGCTACGGTATAGGTAATTGGTGATCCACGCTTGATTTGCTATTTCGAATGGGTCCACGATTGCCCTTTCGCAATCGTGTATATCCTATATTCCGTTGGTTTCAGCAGTCGCTGATTATCCTTTTATCCAATAGATATAGAAGGTTGGTTCCAGCCATAAAATCCTGTAAACGAAAATTTCATAATCCCTACACAATCGTAACGATTGACTAGATCTTACGGTTACCGTTGATTAAGTGATGCCTCACTCAAAAGTACCACCTGCCTTCATATTTCAGAATATCATGTTCTTCCTCAGTACATTTAAGATGCGCTTTCAGTCTGAAAATTTCTGTTTTATCTGCTGGTTAGTCCTATGAGTACTCTCTAGAGCTACCAGGCTTAACAACACTAAAACCAATGATAGAATGTGTAGCCGACATACTGATTTGCTCATATACTTCAGCTGTATCTCAATCATCGGTGCAAACAATCACTTCCTTAAACTCAAGGGTAGAGCATGGTACTCAACAGCCCTCAAACAATTATCGCAGATAAACCTATGAACTCCGCATGACTCCATAGAGATTAGTATTGTTATACTCAAGAAAAATCTATCCATAGCTACCGCACAGATATTTTCCTAACATAAAAATATCTTACATAATCTCATGCTTATTATTTTACTCATGGCTCTCAGCTAATAGAAGTTGAGCCAGAAATATAAAGTAATTATTAATATTTTGTTTGTATTGTTAAAGCTCTGATATCAGCTCTACCATACAACACCGCTGCCTATCATTTATATATGGTAAAATCAACGCCCACTAATAAATGACAACAACAAAAATATTCCACATTTATTTTCATAATTTATACCAGTAAAAAAAAACAAATTATTGTGTTTTTGTGCACTGTATGTTTACCGAAGAGTAGATTGCTGTTGGTTAGAACCACGGCAGCCTGACGGCTGCAAATCGGGGAGGGGGCCAGAATATGAGCTTTCAGAGTAACCATCCAGAATGAGTTCCCATGTCACACAACCTAGAGCACCAGAAAGTCCACACCAGAATGGTGAAAGAGATTCTGAAAGCCGTCGCCAGAGCCAATAATCATCCTTATCAGTCCGTATTTGGCTGGTCAATGTTGTCAGCGGGGGATGCGGACGATTTCCTAGACTCTCAGGAGAATGAGATGAACGCATCCCCATCCATTAAATACGGTGCACAATGATGGATGAAGGGTATTTCAGGAAGGTGTGGAGCCTCGCAGATTTCCGGCATCATAGTGCCCAATACGGGATACAAAAAGTTCCCTCAGACTGGAGACTCCACAGTATTAAATATACACCGGTTGGCGTTGATATCGCAAAACATGTCATTCAGGTTCACTTCATCAATGAGCACACAGGTGAAGTGGTAGATAAGCAGATTCGCCGTCAGGATTTTCTGACATTTTTCAGTAACCGGGAGCCTTGCCTGATTGGCATGGAGGCCTGTGGGGGCTCTCAGCACTGGGCTCGTGAGCTGAAAAAACTGGAGCATGAAGTTCGGCTGTTGCAGGCTCGCTTCGTCAAAGCGTTCGTCATGGGTAACAAAAACGATGTGATGGATGCACGGGCTATCTGGATGGCGGTTCAGCAACCCGGTAAGGAAATTGCGGTTAAAACGGAAGAGCAGCAATCGGTTCTGGTTCTGCACCGGACCCGCAGGTGTCACGAACGGTGCAATAGTGGTTCTTCCGAAACTTTGGTAGAAGAAAATGGATGAAACTTTCTGGTGAACAAGGATCTAAACTGTTTTAAGTTATGGGCAACGTAATGCACTCTCTTAAGACACTTCTACAGTTACCTTGCGGATGGCGATGCAGTCGACAAATTATTAGCTCTGGCGGTATAACCCTCCATCTCCACGGAAAACGCAAAACAGCACAATGTCCTGAATGCTTTAAGCGTAGCGACTCTGTTCATAGTTGTCGTCGGCGCCGGATACAGCATCTACCCTGCTCAGGGCAGACGCTATGGCTTGTATTTTCCGTCCGCCACTGGTACTGCCATAACCCGGCTTGTTCATGTAAAATTTTTGCCGAGTCGCTTGCTCCCTTCGCCAGTTCACACCAGCAGTCTTCACAGGCGTTACAAAATTTACAACGTCAAATCTGGCAGATATTTGCCAGCTCCAGTGCAGATTTATCGAGGTCCTTCAGTGTCGGTGATGCTGCCAACTTACTGATTTAGTGTATGATGGTGTTTTTGAGGTGCTCCAGTGGCTTCTGTTTCTATCAGCTGTCCCTCCTGTTCAGCTACTGACGGGGTGGTGCGTAACGGCAAAAGCACTGCCGGACATCAGCGCTATCTCTGCTCTCACTGCCGTAAAACATGGCAACTGCAGTTCACTTACACCGCTTCTCAACCCGGTACGCACCAGAAAATCATTGATATGGCCATGAATGGCGTTGGATGCCGGGCAACTGCACGCATTATGGGCGTTGGCCTCAACACGATTTTACGTCACTTAAAAAACTCAGGCCGCAGTCGGTAACCTCGCGCATACAGCCGGGCAGTGACGTCATCGTCTGCGCGGAAATGGACGAACAGTGGGGCTATGTCGGGGCTAAATCGCGCCAGCGCTGGCTGTTTTACGCGTATGACAGGCTCCGGAAGACGGTTGTTGCGCACGTATTCGGTGAACGCACGATGGCGACGCTGGGGCGTCTTATGAGCCTGCTGTCACCCTTTGACGTGGTGATATGGATGACGGATGGCTGGCCGCTGTATGAATCCCGCCTGAAGGGAAAGCTGCACGTAATCAGCAAGCGATATACGCAGCGAATTGAGCGGCATAACCTGAATCTGAGGCAGCACCTGGCACGGCTGGGACGGAAGTCGCTGTCGTTCTCAAAATCGGTGGAGCTGCATGACAAAGTCATCGGGCATTATCTGAACATAAAACACTATCAATAAGTTAGAGTCATTACCCTGCAGGCTATGTTAAGTTGTCCCCACACACAATCTACCTGTTTTCTCGTGTGTGCCACAGGGCCAATACATAAATAGTCTGGCCAGTAAGTTCGTAACGGATTTCGTACTCGCCAGCAAAAATCCGTCTGACCTCCCTGGGTTCAAACTGAAACAACTGTTCTCCCATACGTGGATGAGTTAACAGAATGACCGGAGCCTGTGTCAGGGCCTGCACCGTTCTGGCAGCAGCAGGTTTACTGGCCAGTACCAGAAAATCATATAACCGCGCCAAATCAGAAAGCGCCTTACTGGTCCACTTCAGTTCCATCAGCGTGGCACCGGTAACGGATTATCAGTACTGAGGCTGTCCGCCCAGGCCTGTACAGCCTGATGGTCGATAACCTGTCCGGATGTCACATCGTCCAGGGCTTCCAGCGTCAGACGATTACGCTCCTCTTCCTGGGCAAGCCATGCAGAAAGTGCCTGTTTGATAACCCAGCCCCGGGAGCGTTCCAGTCTGGCGGCCATCTGGTCGACTTTATCAGCCATAGGTAATGGCACATGCGCGGTAATTACTTTTGTTGCTTGTGCGGTATTGTTTTTCATTTGCATATCCGATTAGTTGTTAATCATATTTAATCATAGTGATTACTATCAGACGAAACAAGGCAAACAATGCGCGCCAGCGCATGTAAGGCGGCACTCTGTTGTTTCATATGATACTGGAGTAAAACCGCCGAAGCCCGGCGTAAGCCGGTACTGATTGATAGATTTCACCTATCCCATCCCAGTCCTGCAAAGCTATACCCGTTATCAGCGATGAAAATGTCTCTGTGCGCGGTCGGAGTGGTCCCGACAAGGGTTTACCCGCAGTCGGGGCGTATCTCCGCGTTAGCGGGCCGTCAGGGCCGCTTACGAGCGTGTACTCGATACGTCCAGCCAGAAGGCTGACAGCAATGAGATGTTTAGTTACAACATTCATAATTAAAAGCGACTCTGTTCCGGCCCTTTGGGCCGGGGCGAGGCCGCTTTTCAGTTATGAGGAGGGGCTTTGTGGTTTCGGTTCTGCGCGGAACCCGGGTTTTTCCGGGGTCTATATCTGCATGTTGTAACTAAATCGGCTCCGGCCGGGGCCCGCCGCTTGCGGTGGGAGGTGCATATCTGTCTGTCCACAGGACAGGCAGTGAATAGGTTTTATTTTTAAATGAATGTAGTTAAGTAGTTTAAAGGAGATATAAACAGGTGTTTAAAAGATACATTGCACCCTGTAAGGCTGGCGGCTGGCGCTTTATGACATGAACGGTTGTAACCTTATGGGGAAGTCCCTTGCAGTTTAATGTGGATAAGCAAAATTACCCGTCTGTGAGGCGTGTTTTGTATCAAAAACAGGGGGGGCGGATGCACCAGAAGGTGGATGATGAGGTTATTTTTTGTATGTAGTGCTGATTTTTTGTGCGCTGACGGGCTTCAGGCGTGCGAATGCCTCCGGCGCGTGCCGGATTATTCTGAGGAGGTCACTTTCAGGGGGAAGCTGTGGCCAGCCGGCTGTAATTACGGTTACGTGACAGAATCATGCGCTCCTTCACACGACGCTCCACTTCGCGTTTTACCGCCTCACGATTGGTAGTAAAGCGCCCTTCCGAGATTTCACGCGTCAGCTGCCGTTTCACCAGGGTGACGATATCCTGACGTTCCCTGTTCGCATCACGACGCGCACGGGCACGCTTTATTCCCCGGGACTTAAGCTCTGTCTGGTAACTGCGGAAACGCTCACGCACAAAACGCCAGGCTTTCGCTATCAGTTCATCCATACACAGGGTATCCAGCCCCTGCTTTTTGCGCTGTCTGTTTTCCCATTCCACACGGCTGCGGCGTGCGGAAGCCACCGCCTCTTCTGAGATATCGAGAGCAGCAAACAGCGCCGGTGTGAACGTGATGTCGGTCGGAATATAGCAGCCAATAAGCGGGTCATATTCCGTCTGGTAGGTAATCAGTCCCAGCTCTGACAGGAATGTCAGGGCCCGGGTGGCCCGGGTGATGGAGAGTGTTCCGGCAGCAGACTCCGTCGCCAGTCCGCACTCAATGGCCAGTGTGGTGATGGAGCACTGGACGCGGTTGGCCAGCGGGTCATAGTGAAAACACAGCCCCTGCAGCAGCGCATCAATGGCCCGGCGACGCAGTACCGGTGGCATGCGTCGACGCAGGCCACGCGAACGGGCATGCGCCACATGAATGGCGAAATCAAAACGGGAAGTGAAGCCCACCGCCTTTTCCATCAGTTTTTCGCAGAACTTCAGCGTTCCGGCACCTTCACGGGGTGTAAACACCGGATTCGGGTTCTTTACCTGGCGGTAATACCTTTGTTGAAGATCAGTCACACCATCCTGCACTTACAATGCACAGAAGGAGTGAGCACAGAAAGAAGTCTTG
>ENA-UOZF01000133-UOZF01000133.1-food-metagenome-genome-assembly--contig:-NODE-133-length-29431-cov-23.530263_pt1 | contig 29431 bp, 28 predicted proteins | sample MGYA00249869_ERZ772725 | MGnify/ENA primary metagenome ERZ772725 (study PRJEB29005, sample SAMN08379455) | food metagenome | isolation source: cheese spiked with Escherichia coli O103 | study: EMG produced... | reverse complement strand
GTCAGTAAAAAGTGACTGAATAAGGAGCATTTTATCGGCAAATAAAAGAAAGATCAGCTTGCTGAACTTTCTGTCAGTAAAAAGTGAGGAAAAAAATGAGAGCAGGAGATTCATTTACAATGCTTAATCGAGGAAAGACCAGCTTTGACGCTGAGGCTTTTCGTCTGCTCTATTTACCAATCATTGGCACGGATGCCTTTGCGCTTTATCAGTTAATGCTAAGCTTCTCTACTGGAAGAATTTCTCACTTTTTGGAATATCTAAATCTCGGCCTCAATCCTTTTATTGAAGCATTAGATAAATTATCTGGCTTATCATTAGTTCGTGTTTATGATGATCATACCAGTCTTTATTTTGAAGTAAAAAGTCCGCTAAATTTTGAAAATTTCCTTGCAGATGATTTTTATAGACAACTTTTGATTTCAAGAATTGGTGAAAATCGAGTAGCTGCTTTAGCTAAAAGAATGGAACCGAAAGGAAAAGAAGTTTCCAAGAAATTTCATGAAGTTTACAAAGTTAGTTTTGACTCACAAGCTCAACAAAACCCTTCAAATACAAATGAACGTTTTGATATGGGGGCCTTTAAAAGTATTATGGAACGTCAAGGCTATCATTTAAACAATGAAAATCAAGACTCCTTAACGCTCTATTCACTAGCAGAAAAATTTGAACTCAATTGGTACGAATTATTCAAGCAAGCAGAAAAAACAGCCAATGCTGATAAAACTTTGAACATGAATAATTTGATGAGAAGTCTTTCAGGAGCTAGCCAACCGCAACCAGCACTTTCAGCTTTTCCTAAAGCATTTGCCGATTTGATTGTCATCAGTAAATCTCATGAACCAGATGATTTCATCCGACAGATAAAAGCGCAAGCTGGAGGCTTTGTCAGTTCGGAAGAACATAAGCTTTTAACTAATTTAAGTCGCCAAAATTTGCCAGCAGAAGTCCAAAATATTTTGATTCACTATGTTTTAGTACAGCAAAAAAATGCGTCGTTAAATCCAAATTTTGTAAATGCATTAGCCAACGACTGGATGAGAAACGAAGTATTTACAGCTGAAACAGCGGTAAAACGAATTTTGGAACGAGAAGAATTAGCTGCTGCTAAAGCAAAAACTGGAGCAGAAAAACGACCAATGAAAATCAAAAAAGAAGCACCAAAATGGTCAAATCCAGATTATGAAAATAAGACAAGCCAAGAAGAACTTGCAAAACTTGAGAAAATAAGGCTTGACTCTCTCAAAAAACTGAAAGGAGAGCAAAATTAATGGAATCTATCGGAGACATCTTAGGAAAACGTCAAGACATCCGTGAAAATTTTGAAAAATTAGTCGCAGAAGTATTAAAAAATGCTGATGTGCAAGCTTTTATTGCCCAACATCAAATGACTTCTGACGAAATTCAACGCTCTTACTCCAAGTTTTATGAATACGTTCGTGAGCATGAAAAATTTGAAAAAGGTGAAAAACGGGCAGCTGACGGTTATGAACCTGTTTTAATCATGAATCACGGCTATGCTGATGTTTCATATCAAACGACAAATGAATTGGCGCAGCAACAAGCAGCTCAAAACCTTTTGCGACGTATGAATATTATTGGACTTCCAAAAGATTTAAAACAAGTCACTTTGGCAGATATTGCCCTTGATGATGTTCAAAGAATCAAACCATACCAAGCCCTAGTTGATTTTATTACTAATTTTCCCAAGAAAAAAGGACTTTATCTTTATGGAGATTTTGGTGTTGGGAAATCTTTCATGCTTGCGGCAATGGCAAACGAATTAGCCAAAAAAGGAATTTCAACAACTTTACTTCATTATCCCACTTTCATTTCTGATTTAGATTTTGACAATGCCAAAGTCTGGGTCAATGAAATAAAAGCCAGCCAAGTTTTAGTTTTGGATGATATTGGGGCAGAGCAAAACAACGCTTGGGTTCGTGACAGTATTTTACAAGTCATTTTACAACATCGCATGCAAGAAAATCTCCCGACTTTCTTCACTTCAAATTTAAGAATGGAAGAATTAGAACAGCATTTAGCCGAAACTAAGCGAGCTGATGAAATTTGGCCAGCAAAACGTGTTATGGAACGCGTGAAATATTTGGCAGAAGAAATGCGATTAGAGGGGACGAATAGACGTCATGACTGAAACAAATGAAACGATTGATTTAATGATGAATCACACTTCGGTCAGAAATTTTACAGAAGAAGCAATTGAGCCTAAAGATTTGGAAAAAATCTTAAAAGCTGCTCAAATGGCATCAACATGGAAAAATTTCCAATCATATTCTGTGATTGTTGTAGAATCACAAGCTCAAAAAGATGCGATTTATGAATTTCAACCACAAAAATCAATCAAAAATTGTGCAGCATATTTAGTTTTTGTTGGCGATTTAAATCGTGCTCAAAAGGCAGTCGAATTGGATCAAGGCAATTTCCAACCGCAAGGAATTGAAAGCTTATTGATTACATCAGTTGATGCCGCAACAGCTGGACAAAATGCGCTTCTTGCAGCAGAATCTTTAGGCTACAACGGGGTGATGGTTGGCTTAATTCGAGACCAATCCTCAGAAATTTCTAAAGTCTTGAACTTGCCAGATTATACTTATCCTATTTTTGGCATTGCACTCGGTAAGGCCGCACGTTTGAACAAAGTAAAACCACGTCTTCCTTTGGAAGCAACAGCTTTTAAAGAAAAATATGTTGAGCAAACGTCTGAAACCATTGAAAAATATGACCAAGTTCAAGAAGAATATGCTGGAAATAGACGCTTAAACAAATGGTCTGAACGGATTGTTGACCAGTGGGGCCAACCAGAAATTTCAGCTTCAACAGAAAATTTAAAGGCGAAAAAATTACTGTTTAATTAAAGAAAATCTTAGAACCGAAACTTCCAGCCACCTATCAAGTAGCCACAAGTCAAGATTTTATTGATGGAGAAATTTATCAAGCAGAATTTATAGATAAAACTTTGACAATCAATCAAAGAACTATTTTTTCAGGTTGTTCTTTCAAAAACACAACCTTTGAATTTACTGACAATACGATCAGTGAATTTACAGATTGCCTTTTTGAAAAATGTGATTTTTCCAATTTAAACTTCAATAAAATTGGCATTTATCGCTCAATCTTTAAATCCTGCAAATTGCTAGGAACTGATTTTACTGAAAGTCACTTACAAGACCTTCAGTTTACAGAAAATCTAATGACTTATGCAAATTTTTCAGGTTCTACCTTAAAGTCAGTCCGCTTTTTAGAAAATGAAGCTAAAGAAACCTTCTTTACTGCCTGTAATTTTAAGAATGTGGAGCTTTTAAAAAATCAATTAGAAGCAGCAAATTTTTGGGAAACAGCACTTGCAGGAATTGATTTTTCTACGAATCAATTTGAACGCATGGAAGTTACACCTCAACTCGCTAAAAATATGAAGATAAGTCTTAGTCAAGCCCCATTTTTTACTAGCCTGTTTGGCATTGAAATTATCTAAAATGAACCTCGAAACCCAAATCTAAAATTATATAGTCTATGGATTACAAACTTCTTCACTATTATAATTTTTTATCCAATAAGTAAACAAAGAAAGAAATAAAAATATGAGCTTACCTACAGTAGCCATCGTTGGCCGTCCAAATGTCGGAAAATCAACGATATTCAACCGTATTGCAGGAGAACGCATCTCAATTGTCGAAGACATTCCAGGTGTAACTCGTGACCGTATCTATGCCACAGGAGAATGGTTAACCCGTAAATTCAATATCATCGATACAGGTGGGATTGAACTTTCAGACGAACCTTTCATGACTGAAATTCGAGCGCAAGCTGAAATTGCCATGACCGAAGCAGATGTTATCATCGCTGTTGTTGACGGAGAAACAGGTATTACAGATGCCGATGAAGCCGTTGCTAATATTCTTTATCGTACAGATAAACCAGTTATTCTTGTTGTCAATAAAGTTGATAACCCAGAACGTCGAATGGAAATCTTTGATTTCTACTCACTTGGACTTGGCGATCCTTATCCTGTTTCAGCCGTTCACGGGATTGGGACAGGGGATGTCCTTGATGCAATCGTTCAAAATCTTCCTAATGAAATTGAAGAAGAAAATGAGAATGTCATCAAGTTCAGCTTGATTGGCCGCCCAAACGTTGGGAAATCATCTCTTATTAATGCTATTCTTGGCGAAGACCGCGTAATTGCAAGTCCAATTGCAGGAACAACTCGTGATGCGATTGACACACACTTTGTCGATTCTGAAGACCAAGAATTTGTTATGATTGATACCGCCGGAATGCGTAAATCAGGAAAAATTTACGAAAATACTGAAAAATACTCAGTCATGCGTGCCATGCGTGCCATTGACCGTTCAGATATCGTTTTGATGGTGATTAACGCTGAGGAAGGAATTCGCGAATATGATATGCGTATCGCTGGATTTGCTCACGAAGCTGGTAAAGGAATTTTGATTGTTGTCAATAAATGGGATATCCTTGAGAAAGATAACGATACAATGAAAAACTTTGAATTAGAAATTCGGACAAAGTTCAAATTCCTTGATTATGCACCAATCGTTTATGTATCTGCTAAGACAGGACAACGTCTGAATAAACTCCCAGATATGATTAAAGAAATTCATCATGCACAAAACTTACGTATTTCAAGTTCTGTTTTGAATGATGTCATTATGGATGCTGTAGCGATTAATCCAACTCCGACGGACAAAGGAAAACGTTTGAAGATTTTCTATGCAACACAAGTAGCGATTAAACCACCAACTTTTGTTGTTTTTGTCAATGAAGAAGAACTCATGCACTTCTCATATCTTCGGTTCCTTGAAAATCAAATCCGTAAAGCCTTTGTTTTTGAAGGAACACCAGTTCATTTGATTGCACGTAAACGTAAATAAAAAAATTCACTGATTTTATCAGTGTTTTTTTATGCAAAATAATTGAAAAAATTTTAAATTTGAAATATACTATTAAAAAAATTAATTTAATTGAAAGAAGATTAAATGGTATATTTTAAATACGGGAAAGCCTTCCATGACCTTAGAATTCAACATGGGTTTTCGCTTTCAGCCTTTGAAGAACTGGGGATTGCAAAGTCAACCCTCTCAAATTTTGAAAATGGTAAAAGCATGCTCTCTTTTGACCGACTTGATTTTGCACTTCAAAAAATGAATGTTTCTCCATTAGACTATAGTTTAATGATTAATAATGGCGAGCAGGATAATTATATTTCGATTTTTGATGAAATTGAGCATGCTTATTATCAAAGAAATATTAAACAACTTCAATATATATACGAAATCAATAAAGAGGGCTCAAACGAGCAAAAGTTAATCGCATTTTCTGCAAGAGGACTATACCGACGGTTGACTATTGAGGAGCTTAACGAAATAGAATTTTATCTAAAAGGAGTTCAATTTTGGGGATTTTTCGAGCTTTCTATTCTGGCAAATATAGGAGATAAGCTCGACAATTCCATAATTAATAATATCATAGATGACCTCCGCTATGATAAAGCCTACTATGAAAATAATCTCTATTATCGTGTACTGATCTATCGTTTTTTTTATAAAATAATTTTTAAATTTATTGATAGCGAAAAAAAAGAAAAGGCTCAAGAAATTCTGATGATTTCCAAACAATTTTTTATGCCTGGTGATGTGATGAGTCATGTCATTATAAATTTTGCTGAATCTTTTTATTGTTATTATTATACGGATAAAAAACAGGGGAAAATGCAGCTTCAGGAAACACTAAAGTTTCTAAAAAAAAATAGGAGCAGAAGATTTTCGAAAAACCTTAAAGCTACAGTATGATAAAAGAATACTAAGAGAAAATCGTTCTGAAAAATGAACTTTTTATTTAAATATTTATTAAAGCAAAAATTTAATACAAATAATAATAGCACTAAAATCATAATGTACTTATAAAAAATAATTATCTAAAAAAATATAGTTAAAGTAATGTTACGAAAAGATTACTCGCGAAAAAGACATATAAAAACCGTTCTTTTAAATGAACGGTTTTTATTTTATTTTTAAAGTCTATGGAATACGTGATTTACAAGCTATTGATTTACAAAGAGTCAGAGGATAATTTAAATTTAGTTCTAAAAAAAACAATATTACATTGCAAGGAAGTTTTTAATTACATTAAAAAGCTTGCTTCTGTTTTACTTGATGAAATAAAATTGCAATGTTAAAATGAGGTCAAGACAAAAAGAAATGAGATGTTTTCTCAGTAAAAAAAGAAATTCTACTCAGTAAGAGATGAATAACTAGAAAGTGAGGTATAAAGCATGTATCGTTCTAAGCATCAAAAAGGTTATACAACCAGTCATGAAGTAAAAACAACTCGCTTTCGTACTTGGAAATCAGGGAAAAAATGGCTATATGGTGCCACCGTTTTGACTCTCACAGCTTCAACTCTACTTCCTATTGGAAACCTAGCTTTCCAACCTAAAACAGAGAAAGCGCAAGCAGCATCTGTTTCATCCGGAACACTTGTTCCAGGAAATACAAGTTATGACACAGGAGGACATACCTACTCTGGAACTGAATTTGCTAATTCTTCAAACTATGCTTTATATGGTAAAGCAGTTGTAGCAAGTAATTGGATTAATCTTGTTTCATCAACAGCTAATAGTGTTGGTTTAGGAATATTTAATGGATCAGTTTCAGCTATTTCAGCAACAACAGGTTTTACCTTGAAGTCAACAATTAAAGTTGATTCAGGAAGTTCTCTGACTGATTTCACAAAATCAGGAGATGCCATCGGGGTTATTTTAACAGGGGCATCAAAGGCACAGTTAGCAGCAAATGCTCAATCTTCTCAGGCGACAAATGATGGGCTTGGAATTAGAGGTCTGCCTAACACAGTTTTCCTCGGCCGCGATCTTTATTCTAACTTATCCAACGTCTCAACCGGTTCGTTGACAGGAATTGACGGATCTGCAACTGTAAATGGTTGGACAGATGGTCCAGGAGTTGTAATGGCAATTCGCAATACGGATAGTAGTGGAACTTTACAAGCTGCTAATTATCCTTCATTAGGTAGTGCTGCTCCCTATAGTCCCGTGACCAACACTCAAAATGGGACAGCCTACACCTTTGCAACCGACACAAGCTATGCATTAGGTGTCGCCTCTCCTATTACATCGTCCGTACAAGAACCTATTACAGTCACTTGGACTCCTGATGCAACAAATACTGCAAGCACAGGCTATACTTCAGGGACTTTAACATTTAATTTGATTGCTCAAACAACAAGTAATGGCGCATTAATTGGAGCAAGTGCTGTCAATGGAGGAACGGGTGGTTATACCTTAACAACTCATACTAATTTACAAAATTCATTAACAGTTGGTTTTGTTGGCGGGACAGGGGGGAATTATGGTAATCTTTCTGTTTCTTTAAATGGAGCAACGATTACTGGCTCAAAAGGAACAGAGCCTGTGCCTATAAACTATCTCAATAAAGTTACAGGGCAGCCGATTCCATCTATGGCACAAAGTTCAATTACGGCAAATGTCAATGATACGATTGGTGCGGCTTTAACTGCTCCAAGTTCAACAAGCCCAGATAATAATACTTATACCTACGTTGTTCCAGCAGCTCCAACAGGTTATCAAGCTAATTCTGCAACAACAACGACAGTTCTTGCAGCAAACCCAGCATCCACAACGAATACTTCAGCCACAACTGTTTCTAACTTTATTGTAGGAACAACCAACCCCAATGCCTTAAATGTAAGCTATACACCAAGTCAGCAAACTGTTTTGTTCAACTGGGCGAAGGCAAGTGGAACAACCCTTGCAAATCTCCCAAATCAGATTGCTTACGGAGCAACTGGTATAACAGACGCATCAGTTGTAACCGACAACCCTTTTTCAAACACCACTTTGTTATCTAGCTATGCAACAGCTCTTTCAAATGCTGTTCCTACAGGCTACAACATTACGCAAATATCAAATGGGACAACAACAGTTTCCGGTGCTACAACGGCAGCGACCCTAGCTGCTTTTACAAGCCAAAATCCGACTGTTGGTGCTACAAGTACCCTGAATACTTATACAGTTACTTTGACTGCAGTATCACAAACCGCAACTTACACCTATGGATACACTAGTACAGCATTAAATACTCCGGCAATTCCCGCAATTTTAACTTCAACTGGAACAACAGGAGGAAGTGTTACTACACCGACAGGATATAATACTAGCCCACAAATTCCTTCAGGTTATTACATCTCAGCTATTTATGCCGGAACATCTGCATCAGGTACATTAATTAGTAGCTCAACAACTAATGGAACAAATGCCGCTTGGCCAAGTGGACAAGTCTATGCACCTACTGGTAACCAGTATTATATTCAATTGGCACCTAACACTGTAAATGTAACTTGGTTTATTTCGATTGACCCTAATCCTGATAATGATCCTCTAAATGTTGCACAAGGAGGTTTTACTCCAACTGTAGGTTCAATTTTGGGAGGTTCGACAACAACTAATTATCAGAGTCAAGTCATTGATAATATGAATTCTCTTACTGGTAATACTTTGAGTACAACAGATAATGTCACATATACTGATGGTGCAACAGGTATTAAATATATCGTTACCGGATATCAGTATCAAGAGGGGACAACAACTACAGCCACAAATTCAGCTCCAATAACAACTTATAAAACCTTTTCAGATTTATTAGCTGCTCATCCTTATGTTTTAGCTGGGACAAAGAGTAATAGAACACAATTGGTTCATTTGTTGATGACAGTTGACCAGACTACAATTACAAGCAATTCCACTTCAGGTCAGCATGTTAATCCTGCAACAAATTATATTCCAAGTAGTGAAATTACATCAAGTACCGATATAGATGGTGCGGACGATGATGGCTTAAGTTATGCAATCAATGGCTATAACGCGATTGTAAATATCACTGGAGGACAAACAGACTATTGGGGAGATGCAACAAATTCACTGCAACTTTCAATTGGAACTTATACCGAGAATTACTATGCTCTCAATTACCTTGGTGTTCAAGCCTATACTAACTGGCTTCCTAGTCATTCTGGTGGGACAGTATCACAGTTTTTGCAAACATTAGATGCGACAAGTTTGGCAAATGATACAGTAACAAGTCAGACTACTCTAGAAGTGCAAGATGCAACAGCAATTACAACAAATAATCATCATATCATTCCACGCGCCGCTTCTTACAATCCATCTTCTGACCTAGTAGGGGCCAGTAATGCTGATGGAAGCTCAGTAGAAAATATTGAAACAAATCCAATAGTCAACGGAGATGCAATCGGTGTTCTTATCACTGATAGCTCGGGGAACATACTATGGGTAAATAATGCTGATATCAGCCTACCGACAAATAAACTTCAAGAAGTAACATATATAGAAAATTATTATGCTTTAACTGCCCAAGGTTTAGTTGATTATACAAATTGGCAAACAACTACAGCTTCAGGTGGACATACAGTTGGCGATTTTATAAATTCTGGCCAAGCGACCACAAGCGACTATGTTAAATCAACAACAGAGTTGACAGTTACTAATTTTGTACTTCCTTTTGCAGGTGGAGCTGGTAATCAATTCCTGTATTTGATGATAGGATTGGCGGCCTTTGGGGCACTTGGATTCTACTTTAGTCAACGACGTAAAGCAGAAATGGATCTTGAAGTTATTAACAAGGAGATTTTAGGAAAAAATGATAATAAACGATCAAATATTTACCTAACTTCTCGACACACTCGTCCTTACGCAAAAATATTCCATACAAAAAATCGGACTCATTTAGCACAAGCACAGCGAAAGGGGACTAACGAATGATAAAAAAAATAAGAGGAAATTCTAGTTAAGAAATCCCTATTTCACATAAAATAAAAGACCGTTCCAAAAGCTTGAGTATATTTTTAACTTAATTACTCACAACTCAATCAAATAAAAATGGAGATAAACAAATGAAACTTAACTCACTTAATAAAAACTTTGCTTTGGCAAGCGTTAGCTTACTTGCTTTGAGTACTCTTGCAGGATTTAGTGGACTTGCAACTGTCAATGCGAAAACAACTAATGTAGCGGACCAAGTCTCAAATGGCGAAGTGGCTATCTATGCTCAATCAGCAGCTGGGAATCAAAATCCTACGCAAAATAACGGACTTGTAGATTCCGATGGCAATCCTGTTAATGATAGTGGGATTGCTAATAATCAAACAGGAGGACAAGCAGGAAATACTGGAAGCACCAAAAATGATGGTAGCCAACAAACAACTCTTGAAGGTTCAACTCCAAGCACAATGGCAAATGTGACTTTTTCAGCAACAAAATATGTAGGGACGGGTGTTCCGACTGGTGTGACTGATCCTTCATTTACAGATACAACTTCTGTAGCTCCAGTCACTACAGATGCATCGGGTCTTGCTGATTTCACTGGCTTGACCGATGGTTATTATCTGTTTCATCAAGTGACAACAGTCAATGGGATTACAACTGTTGGAGATTTTATCGTCCAAGTCAGCCACGAAGACAGCCAAGCGGGTATTGTTAACGTTTATCCAAAACTAGATATGTCAAGTTCAGCAGGTTTAGGAACAAGTGCGACAACAAATGCGGATGATAATTTCAATGGTCAAACACCAAATCAAATTGCTAATCCAAATGCGACGGGAAATTCTGACCAAACGCTCACAAATACGGACAACAATGCCGGAAATGAAAATCTGGCTAATGGAACATGGACAAATGGGTCTGATAATCAAAATACGACAACTGCGGCAGCTGGAAATACAGTGAATTGGAATGTGAATACAGTTTTTGATTCTTCACAAACAAACAACGGAAACGGGACTACAGGAGTCACAGGTACATATATTGTTACCGACCAATTGCCTAATAATCTGGTCAACAGCTCAACAGTAACAGTAAGTACGGTGATTGTAAATGTTACAAATGGAAGTGGAACAAAAGTGGGTACCTTGACTCCGACAACTGACTATACAATCACAAACGATGGCAATGGAAAAATCGTGGTTACTTTGACAACGGCTGGTCAACAACACGCAGCAAGCTTGCTTGGCAACGCAGATGGTGCTTTGAATATTATCATTCCATCAACGGTTAAAAGCGCCATTGGTAGTGCGACAGATTCAGCCACTACGACAATCACTAACGCTTATGGAGCAGATCTTTCAACGACGACTGCAGTTAAATCAACACTTAATGTGGGTGGTCTTGAAATGACTAAAACAGATGCTTCAACTAATGCAGCTTTGGCAGGAGCAACTTTTACCGTTGTACGTGCTGATAATAAAGAGGATGCCCAAGATTTTGTTGAAGCGAATGCAGCTTATTTTAATAACTCAGCCTCAGGTGGAACAGTAACAAATCTAACTTCAAGTAAAGCGGCTTTTGTCACTGGGGATACTTCAGGAAATGCAAATACAAGTGCAACTGCACCAGTCACATTCACTACGGGTAAAGATGGGATTGCAACCTTTAACGGCTTGAACTTGGTTGATAATAACACAGATGGCAGTAACACAACGAATTACTATCTTGTCGAAGTTGCCGCTCCAACAGGTTATCAACTTCCTAGTGTTACTACAGCAGCTAACCTGACTGGTGCCGTCACCGCAAGCACAGCACCAGCTGCTACTGATACTACAATTACCAATAATAAACCATTTGCATTACCATTTACAGGTGGACAAGGTTTAGCGGGAATCATTGCTATTGCAACTGTTTCAGGGGTGATTGCTTTTGCTATTAAACGTCGTAAAGATAACGAAGAAGAAGTTGTGAAATAAAAAACTTTATCTTTAATGGAAGTGGTAAACTAGCCAAATTGATATTGTAGATTAGGAGGGGATGATGGCAAAGAAAAAACCAAAAACCTCCCGTAAAAAGGGCTTCAGTTTCCGAAATTTACTGAGTATTATTCTTGGGATAATTGCTATTGAATTGTTGTTCTACCCGATTGTTGTTAACTATTTGGCAGGACAGCAAAATATCAAATCCGTTCAGAAATACGATGAAAATCTTTCAAATATAGGAAGTGCTAAAGTTAAGGAATTGCTTAGTCAAGCACAGCTTTATAACGCGCAACTTTACAATGAATATATCTATGATGCAAGTCAGCATATTGCTTGGAATAAGCCAATTCCTAACTATAACAATGTCTTAAAAATTGATACTACGGGAATGATGGGTTTCATCACGATTCCTCAGATTAAAGTCAATGATATTCCAATCTATCATGGAGATTCTGAAAAAATTTTGGGACTAGGGGTTGGACATGTGCCTCAATCCTCTTTGCCAATTGGAGGAATCAATAGTCATGCTGTCTTACCTGCTCATTCTGGGCGAGTGAATGATACTTTATTTACTAATCTAGATAAAACTCAAAAATGGTGATATCTTTTATCTTCATGTTTTGAATCTCACTCTAAAATACAAGATTAATGATATTCGCATCGTTGCTCCCAATCAAGTTTCATCTTTGAGTATTGAAAAAGGACGAGATTTGGTGACTTTAGTCACTTGTTATCCAACAGGTATTAATAACAAAAGATTACTAGTTACTGGTGAAAGAACAGCATTATCAAAGGTTACGCCACAAGAAGATATTCAACGCAATCAGTTTGGTTATAATTTTTGGGTGATGTTTGGGTCTGCTTTCTTAATGTTTCTTGGATTAGTCTATCTTTTATGGTTACTCTTTGGGAGAAAGCGGAACTTATATCATGTTGCTGCTAGAAAAATTGAAAAACCTGTTCTTTCTGATGGACAATTGGTAGGAGATTTTGGTGAAGGTTTTTATTTAACTGATTCTAAGAAACTAGCGTTTCAGTGGTTAGATGAATTTGCTCAAAAAGAAAAGCTGAACTCAGAAGAGCTTTTCTTAAATGTTTATCGATTAAAAAGAATTAAAAAGTTGTCCCGCTGGATATTTAAAGATAAAACGGAAAACTGGCAAAATTATATTAAGGAGAAACAAGGTTATGGGGATGAAAAACATGCGCTTGTCGTAGGGCCTGCTTTTACTAGTGATAAGAAAATAATGCAGTATGTTTTGAAAACAGAAGAAGCATTGGGATATATAAAGTATATTAAATGCTTGAATATTAATAAATTAAAGAAAGGGGGAGGGATAATTGACAAAAAGTAGCAAGTTAATGGGGGTCTTAATAGTCACTTTGCTTTTGTTTTTGGGACTTGTCAGTCAAAAAGCTTTTGCTGATAGTCGCTTAATTATTGTAAAATATGGGCTAAGCCCTGGAGCGACAGGATTTAGTGAGAATCAGACGACAAATGATGGACTACAGATTAATAACCTCCCCTTGGATAATTTAGGAAACGAACTGTCAGTTCTTTCTGGAATTCATTATTTAGTTTATGAAATTTCACCTACTGGGGATGGTTCAGAACTTAAGGCAACAAATCCACCGCCATCAAGTTATACAGCTTTAAAAGAGGTTGCTGATTTGGCGACTGACTCTAATGGAGTAGCTAGTTTATCTGTGTCTGATGGTTATTATTTGATTGAAGAACAAACTAACCCTCAGAAAGGTTTGCTGAAAACAGCTTTACCTTTGGTAATCAAGGCTCCAGTTTCAGGATTAAATGAGGTTTATATTTATCCTAAATCTAGTGTTGATAAGGAAAAAACCGGACCTCCAAACAAACCTAAGCCTGCTCCTAAACCAATTGAAGTTCCTAAAGCTCCTAAAAGTAAGGATGATTCATCAAAAAAAGTTTTTGGATTATTACTAAAAACTGGTGTAGCTAGTTCTCTTTTATTAACTTCTTATGGTTTTGTCTTATTTCTGATTATTATCTGCTTAAAAAAACGCAGAAAAAAAGAAGAAGAAGTTAAATAAAATGATTAAATTTAGCTAAATAAATAAGGTTGGACAATTAAATGTTCAACCTTATTTATTTATATAGGAGTTTTTAATAGCCAAGAATGATTTTGGCAATGATTGGAGCAAATATCACATACATAATACCAGTCACTCCGATACTAAGAGCTGCCATTGCACCTTGGGTTTTTCCAAGTTCAATCGCTGTTCCGGTTCCGACAGCATGTCCAGTTCCTCCGAGGGCAATCCCTTGAGCAACTGGGTCAGTAATTCTAAAGAGTTTTAAGAGAGGGCCGCCCAGCACGCTTGTGAGGATTCCTGTAGCAACAACTACAACAACGGTAATTTGTTCAACACCATGCATTTTATCTGAAATTCCCATAGCCATTGCAGTGGTTACTGATTTAGGGAAAATTGAAAGAGAAGCGAGTTTACTAAGGCTGAAAAACTTAGCACAAAGGGCGGTAAAAATACAGTTGACTAGAGCCGCAATAGCAATTGAGCTAACAATTGAGCGCGCGTGATGTTTCATCAAGTGGAAAGTTTTATAGAGAGGAATTCCAAGAGCAACGGTACTAGGTCCAATAAGGTCATTGATAATTGAACCCCCGATATAATAGTTTTTATAAGGGATATGAGCTAGTGAGAGAATTAGGATTATTACGACAGTCGCAAAGAGGAGTGGATTTGTCCAAGGCTTACGAAAGTTTTCATTAATTCGTACTCCAATCATAAAGACAAGAACGGTAAGGACAAAGCCAAAGAGAGGGTCGGTAGTGATAATATTCATGATTTTATATGCTCCAAATTATTGGTCTTCAGTGGAAGAAGTGACGGTAGTTTCTGGTTTTAAAGCGACATAATCGCCTTCAAATTTTACTTTAATCCATTCAACTAATTTTCCTAAGATGAGCATATTTATAATGAGTGCTGCAACAACAATCAAGAGGATTTGTGCCCAAAAGTGGCTAATCAAATTCCATTTGGCCATAATTCCAACACCGGCTGGCAAAAACAAAATGGTCATATTATTGATAAGAAAGCTGCCGGCTTCATCAACATGACGAAATTCAAGAATTTTGAATTGTAATGCGAGGAAAAGTAGTATCATTCCTAGAATAGAGCCTGGAACTGGTAAACGAAAGACGTTTGAAATGACATTTCCAATAAAAGAAAAGCCAAAAATGATTAATAATTGCAGGTAAATTTTCATATTTGTTAACTCCCTAAGTTAATTACGGATAATTTTTACAACAATTTTTATTGTACTCTTCGAGATAGGCTTTTTCAAGGATAAACTGGCTTTAGACTAATGAAAATGGCTTAATAAAAAATTTAAAATGTGTGCTTGACTTTTACTTGAAACGTGTTATAATAAATATAAATAAACTATTAGAAAGGAGCGTTCGTAAGGGCGCTCCTTCTCTTGTGTTTTTAAAATAGAAGTTGACTTTAACTTTGTATTTTATGAAAGGAGAATTGCCTATGAATGATGTTGTTAAAATTGTAGAAGATTTCATTAGACCTCATATTCCTCAACCTTTTGAACTGTTTGCAGTTGAATGGGAAAAATTTGGTGGAGATATGATGCTTTCAATTCTGGTGGATAAAGAAGGCGGAATCGAAATTGATGAGACGGCTGAGTTGAGTGAAATCATTTCACCTTTGCTTGATACCATTAGTCCAGACCCGTTTCCAACAGAAGGTTATCTACTAGAGGTTGCAAGTCCAGGAGCTGAACGTCCTTTGCGTAAAGCTGAGCATTTTGCGGGTGCAGTTGGTGAGTATATTTTCGTTAAACTTTATCAAAAAATCAATAATGAAAAAGAAATTACTGGTGATTTGGTAAGCTTTGATGGAGAAACTTTAGTGGTAGATGTCTTGGATAAGACCCGTCATAAAAATATTGAAATTCCTTTATCTGCTGTTGCAAAAGCACAAACGATGGTTAAATTTTAAAGATATGACAGGATTTATTGATTTTTCTAAAGAGAGTCAATAATTAGAAGCTGAGTTCGATTTCCTTGAGTTAGGCGAAAATGTAAAACTTCCTTGATTCAAGGTAGTCGAACTTAGCTTATATTAAAAATAAAATTTTCTTATAAAAAGAAAGAGAGAAAAAAATGAGCAAAGAAATGCTGAACGCCTTTGCAATGTTAGAAGAGCAAAAAGGAATCAAATCTGAGATTGTTATTGAAGCGATTGAGCAAGCTATCACAGCAGCTTACAAGCGTCAATATGGTCAAGCACAAAATGTTAAAGTTATCTTTGATGAAAAGAAAGGAAACTTCAATGTTTATTCGACTCGTGAAGTCGTGGATGAAGTTTTCGATAGTCGTCTTGAAATTTCACTTGAGGATGCGCATGAATTAAATCCTCACTATGAAATTGGCGACAAAATTATGTTTGAAGAAAAACCAAAAGATTTTGCTCGTACTGCTGCTGGAGCTGCTAAACAAGTTATCATGCAAAAAATGCGTGAAGAAGAACGCACAATTATTTATAACGAATATAGCCGTTACAAAGATGAAATCATCCAAGGAACTGTTGAAAAAGTTGATGCTCGTGCCGTTTATGTAAATCTTGGCCGTGTTGATGCTCTTTTGACTAAGAAAGACCAAATTCCACAAGAAAACTTCCATGTGGGAGACCGTGTAAAAGTTTATGTTACTGATGTTGTCTTGACTCCAAAAGGAACTCGTGTCTTCATTTCACGTACTGCGCCTGATATGCTCAAACGTATGTTTGAAAAAGAAATTCCTGAAGTTTTTGATGGAACTGTTGAAATCAAATCAATTGCTCGTGATGCTGGAGACCGTGCTAAAGTCATCGTTCAAAGTCATGATGAGAATGTTGATGCAATTGGTACAATGGTTGGGGCTAAAGGTTCACGTATCCAAGGAATCATTCGCGAACTTGCGGGTGAAAAAATGGATATCATTGAATGGTCAGAAGATAAAGCGACACTTGTTGCCAATGCTTTAAAACCTGCTCGTATTGAACAAGTTTTGATTACTGCTGACGGTTCAAGTTTAGCAGTTGTTGCGCGCGATCAATTGTCACTTGCCATTGGTAAACGTGGTCAAAATGTTCGTCTTGCTGCACACGTTACAAACAGTAAAATTGATATTAAAGCGGCTGATGAATTCAATCTGGATGATTATGAATTCGTGGGTGAAGATGGGGAAGAAATTCCAACAACTGAAGTTAACGAAACTCTTGTAGTTGAAGAAGTTGTTGAAACACCTGAAGTTAGCGAAAGTGAAGAATAAATTTTAAAAGCTTGAAAATTTACTGACAGAAAATAATATTTTAGAAAAAGCACAAAGGTGCTGAAAATTTCTTTTTTATAGGTCCGTCAGTAAAATGGCTGATATTCTAGTGGTCAAGAAATTGGCTGTCAGTCATTTTTTCAACAGAAATTTTGAGGATTTTCGATGAAACAGAAAAAAACTCCAATGAGAAAATCTTTAGTCTCGAATGAACAATTTCCCAAAAAGGATTTGTTACGGATTGCTTATAATAAAGAGGGAGAAATTTCAATTGACCCTTCTGGTAAAGCACATGGACGCGGAGCTTATATTGCTATTTTGAATAAAGAAGCAAGAGAAGCTAAGAAAAAACGTGTTTTTGACCGAGCTTTTCAAACTAAAATTGCTGATGAGTTCTATGATGAGTTAATCACTTATGTTGAACACCTTGTTGCTCGACGAGAACTTGAATCTGCAACCTATTCCGCTGATTTAGCGCCGGACTACGACTAAAGATGGATAAAAAACAACAAATTTCAAATTTACTAGGAATTGCAAAACGAGCTGGAAAAATTATTAGTGGTGAAGAATTGGTGATTAAATCAATTCAAAGCAGTAAAGCTACATTAGTTTTTCTTGCCAATGATGCCGCAGCAAATTTGAGTAAAAGAATTACTGATAAATCAAATTATTATGAGATTGCTGTCTCAACACTCTTTACAGAAATAGAATTATCGCACGCCATAGGACAAAATCGCAAGGTTATTGCACTTGTGGACGATGGATTTGCAAAGAAAATGGAGAGCCTCATGAACAATTGATGATATAAGGAGGACAAAGATTGTCTGATAAAAAACGTATAAACCAAATTGCTAAGGAAACTGGATTAACAAATGCTGAACTTGTTTCGGCAGCACAAACTCTCGGTTTTGAAGTGAAATCACATTCAAGTTCTGTAACAGCAGAACAAGCAGAAAAAATCATTCAAAGTGCAAAAACAGGCACTGACCAAACTGCTAAAGTTGCTGAAAAACCAGTTAAAAAAAGTCAACCAAAAGCTGCTGAGTCAGCAAAGAAAAACAAGGAAGACCATCCACGCACTTTTGCTGGAAAAGCAGTTGTTGAGGACCCAGCAATTTTAGCAAGAATTAAAGCTAAAGAAGAAGCTGAAAAAGCAGCAAAAGTAGAAGTTGCATCAACTGAACATCCTGTTGTTACAGAAAAACCTAAAGCTAGTGAACCAGTTAAAAAAGCTGAACCAAAAGTTGAAGCTAAATCTGAGCCAAAAGTTGAAAAAGTAGAAACAAAAGATAACACAGCAACGTCAAAAGCTGAAGTAAAACCAGAAAATGTTGCTGATAAAAAAGAACCAGTTGTTACTGAAGAAAAGAAAAAATCATTGACTCAAAAACCAAGAATTCAAATCAAAGTTATTAAACGTGCCGAAGATATCAAAAAAGAACAAGCGGCAGCTCGTCCTGAAAAGAAAAAATTCGACAAAAATCGTAATGACCGAAATAATCGTAGTGATAATCGCCGTCCTAACCAAAATGGGAATGGTCAAGGTGGAAACCATTATGATAAGAACCGTTCATCTGGTCAAGGACAAAATCAAGGTCAAAAACGTGACAAATTCGCTTCATCAGGTAGTGCACCAGCAACAGATTCGTTTACACCAGCTACTTCTGGTAAAACAAGCCGTCGTGACCGTGACCGTAAAAAATCTGATAACAACCGTGATAATACAAAAGATGGTAACCGTAAAGGTGGTCCACTTCGCGTAAATGATAATCGTAATCAAGTTCGTAATGCGCGTAACTCAAACTGGAATCAAAAAGGTGGTCGTGGTCGTTACCAAAACAACCAATCTTCAAGTGTTCCAGCAACTCAACGTAAATTCCATGAATTACCAGAAAGTCTTGAATATGAAGTAGGAATGAATGTTCAAGATATTGCTAAATCAATCAAACGCGAACCAGCTGAAATTATCAAAAAACTCTTCATGATGGGAACAATGGTCAATCAAAACCAATCACTTGATGAAGATACAATTGAGTTGATTCTCATGGATTATGGTGTAACACCAGTCAAAAAAGTTGAAGAAGACAAATCAGATATTGAACGTTTGTTTGTTGAAGATGGCTATCTTAAAGAAGAAAACATGGTTGAACGTCCAGCCGTTGTAACAATTATGGGACACGTTGACCATGGTAAAACAACCTTGCTTGACCGTTTCCGCGAATCTCGTGTGACTGAGGGTGAAGCAGGTGGTATCACTCAACATATTGGGGCTTACCAAATCAAAGCAAATGGTAAGAAAATTACTTTCCTTGATACACCAGGTCACGAAGCCTTCACTTCTATGCGTGCTCGTGGTGCTTCTGTCACAGATATTACAATCCTTGTAGTTGCTGCTGATGATGGTGTAATGCCACAAACAATTGAAGCAATCAATCACTCTAAAGCCGCTGGGGTGCCAATTATTGTTGCAATCAACAAAATTGATAAACCAGGTGCAAATCCACAACGTGTTACACAAGAATTGACTGAACATGGTGTTTTCCCAGTCGCTTGGGATCCAGAAAATGGTTCAGAATTCGTTGAAATTTCGGCTAAATTTAACCAAAATCTTGATGAATTGTTAGATACAGTTCTTCTGGTGGCAGAAGTGCAAGAACTTAAGGCTGACCCAACTGTTCGTGCCATTGGTACTGTTGTTGAAGCCCGTCTTGACCAAGGTAAAGGGGCAATTGCAACTCTCTTGGTACAACAAGGAACACTTCATGTTCAAGATCCAATTGTTGTCGGAAACACATATGGTCGTGTTCGTACAATGACAAATGACCTCGGACGTCGGATTAAAGAAGCTGGTCCGTCAACTCCAATTGAATTAACTGGTCTTTCTGACGTACCACAAGCTGGTGATCACTTCGCAGTATTTGAAGATGAAAAAGCAGCTCGTGCGGCTGGGGAAGAACGTGCTAAACGTGCTCAATTGATCAAACGTCAAAATACACGCCGTGTTAACTTGGACAATCTCTTTGATACTCTTAAAGAAGGTCAAACTAAATCTGTTAACATTATCATCAAAGCGGATGTTCAAGGTTCTGCAGAAGCGCTTGCTGCTTCACTTCAAAAAATTGAAGTTGAAGGTGTGAAAGTAGATATCGTCCATTCAGCTGTTGGGGCAATTTCAGAGTCTGATATTTCACTTGCAGCAGCATCAAATGCGATTATCATTGGTTTCAATGTTCGTCCAACTGGTCTTGCACGTGAACAAGCGGCTCAAGAAGAAGTTGATATTCGTTTGCACAGCATCATTTATAAAGTAATTGAAGAAGTTGAAACAGCAATGCGTGGAATGCTTGATCCTGAGTTCAAAGAAGAAATCATTGGTGAAGCAATTGTTCGCGAAACGTTCAACGTTTCTAAAGTTGGTACAATTGCCGGATTTATGGTTATTCGTGGTAAAGTTGCCCGTGATGCTTCTGTCCGTGTCATTCGTGAAGGTGTCGTGATTCATGATGGAGCTATTGCCAGTCTTAAACATTTCAAAGATGACGTTAAAGAAGTCGGAAATGCTCAAGAAGGTGGTTTGATGGTTGAAGACTTCAACGATGTTGAAATTGATGATACATTTGAAGTTTACAAAATGGTTGAAATCGAACGTAAATAATAAGGTGTGAGGAAAGCCTGCTAAGAAGTTATGAAAAATGCCATTTGACTTGTGACTTTAGTCGCATAGTGAGAATGGACAGCGTAGATAGAGAAATATGGTTATACGCGTAGCGTAGGTTCCACTTTGTCTATTTTCACTGACTTCTAAGAAGGTGAACTCAGTTAAATAAAAGGTGAGGGCGACTGGTTAAAAATGATGAATTTTATTTAAGTTTATTGTTTCTGGGAGCTTTTACTCATTTTAAAACGAAAAAATAGGAGGAGAAAATGGGAAATTCTTTTCGTAGCGACCGTGTCGCTGTAGAAATTCAACGCGAAATCAATGATATTTTACGAAACAAAGTACGTGATCCACGTGTTCAAGATGTAAATATCACTGATGTTCAATTGACTGGTGATTTGAGTCAAGCGACTGTCTATTATAGCCTCTTGTCAAATCTTGCCTCTGATAATGAAAAAGCCGCAACTGCTTTGAAAAAAGCAACCGGACTTTTCAAAAGTGAATTGGCAAAACGCATGACCATTTTCAAAATTCCAGATTTAACTTTTGCAAAAGATGAATCTGTTGAATATGGTTCAAAAATTGATGAGCTTCTTCGTGGGCTTAACAATAAATCAGAATATTAATTAAAAAAGTTACTGACGAAAAAATTGAGTGTATTCTTTAGGTTGAATACATTCTGACAGTTCTGTCAGTAACTTTTTTTGTCATAAAAATACTGACAGAATTGTTCTAGATAAATTTTGTGATATAATAGACATTGTGAAATGAAAGCGAATAAAATCTGCTCATTTGGAGGAAATTATGAAAGAACCATTGTTTTTGAACTCAGTTTTGCAAGAAAAAATCTGGGGCGGCGACCATTTGAAAGAGTTTGGCTATGATTTGCCATCAGACAAAGTTGGTGAATATTGGGCTATTTCTGCTCATCCACATGGTGTGTCAACAATTGCTAATGGCGAATTTAAAGGTCAAAAACTTGACCAATTATACGCAAGTCACCGCGAATTGTTTGGTGATAGTAAAAAAGAAGTTTTTCCCTTACTAACTAAAATTTTAGATGCCAATGACTGGCTTTCTGTGCAAGTTCATCCAGATGATGAATATGGACAAAAACATGAAGGTGAACTTGGAAAAACTGAATGTTGGTACATTATTTCAGCTGAACCAGGCGCTGAGATTATCTATGGACATAATGCTAAATCACGTGAAGAATTAGCAGAAATGATTAAATCTGGTGATTGGGATCATTTGTTACGTAAGGTAAAAGTGAAAACAGGGGATTTCTTCCATGTTCCGTCAGGAACAATGCACGCAATCGGTGCTGGAATTGTTATTCTTGAAACACAACAATCTTCTGATACAACTTACCGTGTTTATGATTTCGACCGTAAAGATGACCAAGGAAATCTACGTGAATTACATATTCAACAATCAATTGATGTATTGAATATTCCGGGCGACAAAGTTCCTGAAAATCAAGTTAAAACTGAAAAATTTGCTGATGCAGAAATTACAACTCTTGTGAAATCAGATTTCTTTGATGTTTATAAATGGCAAATTCATGGTGACCATGAATTTACCAAAGTTGCTGATTACACTTTAGTTTCTGTACTTGATGGTCAAGGAAAATTAACAATTGATGGAAATGAATATCCAGTTGAAAAAGGAGCTCATTTCATCTTACCAAGCAACATTGAAAAATGGAATTTGTCTGGTCAATTAGAAATTATTGCCAGCAATCCTGCCTAATGAATTCAAAAGTTACTGATGAAAACTTTAAATTTTCTGTCAGTAACTTTTTTTGTTGAAATTATTTCTGTCAGTAGTTTGGGAAGGCAAATTTTACTGACAGAAACTAATATTTTTTATAAAAATTGAGCAATGATGACGTTTTCTAAAAATTATTACTTGCAAATCATTCTAAAAAATAATATAATTTGATACAGAAAACCATTTGCAATATAAAAACAAATTGAGTTCATCTTGCGAGAAAGAAAAAATAGAATAATAAATCAGGGGGTAAGTTGATGATGTTTTTTTGCATCAGTTTATCCCCTATCTAAATGTAATAATAGAATTTCATAAGGGGGTTTTATTGATTTCAATTTCTTTTTTTTTCGTAATGTCTAAAGTCGGACTCACATCTAAATAATGAAGAGGATGACAGATGAAAACAGATTTTGATAAGGTGAATGAATGGCTGATTCAACTCTTTCATGATTTTATGATATTAGAGGAGCAATTTTTAAAGGACTCAGCTTATTCAGATGTAACAGTAAAAGAATTACAAATTTTGACACTGGTTCATACGCTAGGAACTTGTCGTGCGACAGATATTGCCAAAAATCAAAAATTGGCCTTGTCAACAATTACAATTACCCTCAATCGATTAGAAGATAAGGGATATATTGAACGCAAGCGTTCTACAGCGGACAGACGAGTGACTCACATTATACTGACATCGAAGGGTGATGAGCTTTGTGCAACTCACCGTGAATTTTTCCATACGATTACAGATAATCTATTTGATAGCGTTTATGGAACTACTGAAAATAAATTGGCTGGTGAACTTGCAACCTTACACGATTCTTTGGAGAATATGAAATAATGACTTTTGCGAAAATTACGCAAGTGGCACACTATGTGCCTGAAAATGTGGTATCTAATGATGACTTGTCCAAAATAATGGATACTAATGATGAATGGATTTACAGTCGGACAGGGATTAAAAATCGCCATATTTCAACTGGAGAGAACACCTCAGACTTAGCAGCTAAAGTTGCTAAGCAGTTGATTAGCGATTCAAATTTAAGCCCAGAAACGATTGACTTCATCATTGTTGCTACAGTAACTCCGGACTCATTGATGCCTTCAACCGCGGCACGGGTTCAAGCTCAAGTAGGAGCAGTTAATGCTTTTGCTTACGATTTGACTGCGGCTTGTTCAGGCTTTGTCTTTGCTCTATCAACAGCGGAAAAATTAATTTCCTCAGGAGCATATCAACGAGGGCTTGTCATTGGCGCAGAAGTCTTTTCAAAAGTAATTGATTGGTCAGACCGATCAACTGCTGTTCTTTTCGGAGATGGAGCTGCTGGTGTGCTTATTGAAGCTGGCGCGAGTCAACCTCTGATTATTGCTGAAAAAATGCAAACAGATGGAAGTCGTGGGAACAGTTTACTTTCTAGTTATGCTGACATCCAAACTCCATTTGCCTCTGTTTCATACGAAAGTTCAAACTTGAGTATGGAAGGGCGAGCAATTTTTGATTTTGCCGTACGTGATGTTCCTAAAAATATCCAGGCAACTTTAGAAAAAGCTAATTTGTCTGCTGAAGAAGTAGATTATTATCTCCTTCATCAAGCGAATTCAAGAATCCTTGATAAAATGGCTAAAAAGCTTGGTGTGACGCGCCAAAAGTTCCTTCAAAATATGCAAGAATATGGTAACACATCGGCAGCAAGTATCCCTATATTGTTGTCAGAATCCGTAAAAAATGGTATATTTAGTTTGGACGGTCAAACAAAAGTCGTCTTGACAGGATTTGGCGGTGGCCTCACTTGGGGTACAGCAATTATTAATTTATAAGAGCTTCAAAGTTTAGCAAGTTTTTCTTTAGTTGTCTATATAAGAAAACATTATCAGCTAACTTTGACTCACAAAAAGATTTTAAAAAATCTTCACTAACTAATGGTTATAAACCGCTTTGCGGATATAATATAAATATTTTCACTCAATTAAAGGAGAAAAAATTATGGCAGTATTTGAAAAAGTACAAGATATTATCGTTGACGAACTCGGTAAAGAAAAAGAAGAAGTAACACTCGAAACTTCATTTGAAGAGCTCGACGCTGATTCACTTGACCTTTTCCAAATCATCAATGACATCGAAGACGAATTCGACGTTGAAGTTGATACAGAAGCAGATATGAAAACAGTTGCTGACCTCGTTAAATACGTAGAAAACAACAAATAATTCGGGATGGGGGTGAAGCGAGCAAAGGAGTTGATTCTTTTGCGAATTTCGCCCCTTCTTTTCGTTGGACTAGTTCTATTTTCAAAATAGAATTCTAGTATAGGGGGCTCAGTAATGATATACTGAGCTTGTCCTATAATTTTCATATTGAAGAATGTCATTTTTTTTAAGATAAAAAACATTTTACAATACTAATAATTAACTTTATAAAAGAAAATACGAGGAATTCTAATTGACTGATTTTGAATCATTGATTCAAAAGGTTGATTACTATATATTATGACTAAAACAGCATTTTTATTCTCAGGTCAAGGGGCACAAAAGCTTGGAATGGCACGTGACTTATATGACCAATATGAAACAGTTAAAGCAACTTTTGATGAAGCAAGTCAAGCTTTAGGATATGATTTGCGAGCTTTGATTGATAATGATGAAGAAAAACTAAATGAAACAAAGTACACTCAACCTGCAATTTTAACAACCTCTGTTGCTATTTTACGTTTGTTAAGTGAGAATGGGATTAAACCTGACCTTGTTGCTGGTCTTAGTCTTGGTGAATATTCTGCCTTGGTAGCATCAGGAATCATTGATTTTCAAGAAGCAGTTAAGCTTGTAGCTAAACGTGGTCAATATATGACAGAAGCTGCACCGACTGGTTCTGGTAAAATGGTCGCTGTAATGAACACAGACCCAGCCTTGATTGAAGAAATTTGCCAGAAAGCGGCCGAATTTAAAGGCGGTATTGTGAGTCCAGCAAATTATAACACGCCCGCACAAATTGTTATTGGTGGTGAAGTTGAGGCGGTTGATTATGCTGTTGAGTTGCTAAAAGAAGCCGGAGTTCGTAAACTTATTGAATTAAAAGTTTCAGGACCTTTCCATACAGCAATTTTAAAACCAGCATCTGAAAAATTGGCTTTGGAGCTTGATAAAATTGATTTTAGACCTTTTGAATTACCATTAATCTCAAATACGAGTGCTAAAGTAATGGAAAATGATGAAGTCAAAGGACTTTTGACGCGTCAAGTCATGGAACCAGTTCGTTTTTATGAATCGGTTGAAACAATGCAAAAACTAGGGGCGACTCGCTTTATTGAAGTTGGTCCTGGGAGAGTACTTTCAGGTTTCATTAAAAAAATTGATAAAAATGCAGAAATTGCTAATGTTGAAAATTTAGCTTCATTTGAAGCTTTGATTAATCAGTAAAATTGAAGAAAGGAATTGTGTTTATCCTTTTGAAATCTTAGTACTAAAGTGCTAAAACTTCTTAGGCGGGCTCATATCTTAAATAATGGAAATTAAAAATAAAAATGTCTTTGTGACTGGTTCAACACGTGGAATTGGTAAAGCAATTGCGCTTCAATTTGCTAAAGCGGGTTCTAATCTAATTATTAATGGTCGTTCAGCAATTTCAGAAGAATTATTAGCTGAATTTACAGCCTATGGTGTTAAAGCAGTTGGTATTTCTGGTGATATTTCAAAATCAGAAGATGCAAAACAAATGGTTGCAGAAGCGATTGAAACTCTTGGTTCAGTAGATATTTTGGTAAACAATGCAGGAATTACTCGTGATGGTTTATCTTTGAAGATGTCAGAAGAAGATTTTGAGTCTGTTCTTAAAATCAACTTGACTGGGGCTTTCAATATGACACAGGCTGTTTTGAAACCGATGACCAGAGCTCGTTCTGGAGCAATTATTAATATCTCATCAGTTGTTGGACTTATGGGAAATGCTGGGCAAGCAAATTATGCCGCTTCAAAAGCAGGACTTATTGGTTTGACAAAATCAATTGCTAGAGAAGTTGCGGCACGAAATGTTCGTGTCAATGCTGTGGCTCCAGGATTTATTGAATCAGATATGACTGAAGTTCTTTCTGATAAAGTTAAAGATGCAATGAAGGGGCAAATTCCAATGAAACGTTTTGGAATGCCTGAAGAAATTGCAACAGCAACTCAATTCTTGGCTGAACAAGAATATATGACTGGACAAGTACTTACCATTGATGGTGGAGTTTCAATGTAAATTATTCATTGATAAATTTTAAAATTAAGAGGATAAAAATATGACAAATAGAGTTGTTATCACTGGTTATGGTGTAGTTAGTGCAATTGGAAATAGCCCAGAAGAATTTTGGAACAATCTTAAAGCTGGTAAAACTGGAATTGGTCCAATCACTCACTTTGATGCTGAAGCAACAGGGATTTCTGTTGCAGCAGAAGTAAAAGAATTTCCATTTGATAAATATTTCCAGAAAAAAGATGCACGACGCATGGATACTTTCTCACTTTATGCGGTTTATGCAGCACTTGATGCAATGGAAATGTCTGGTATTACAGAAGAAAATACTAATTTTGACCGTTTGGGCTGTATCATGGCTTCTGGGATTGGTGGACTTGAACAATCACAAAAAAATTCACAAGCAATTGTCGCTAAAGGCCCTCGTAAAGGGGTATCACCACTCTACGTTCCACTTGCTATTGCTAATATGGCAACTGGTAACGTTGCTTTACGTACAGGTGCTCGTGGGGTTTCGCGTGCTGAAGTAACGGCTTGTGCGGCTGGTGCTAATTCAATTGGTTCAGCTTTCCGTGAAATCAAACATGGTTACGCTGATGCAATGATTGCTGGTGGTGCTGAAGCGGCTATTTGTGAACTTGGAATTGCAGGTTTTGCTAATTTGACTGCTTTGACTAAAGAAACTGACCCTGAAAAAGCATGTATTCCATTCGATAAAAATCGTTCAGGATTTGTAATGGGCGAAGGTTCTGGTGTATTGATTTTGGAAAGCCTTGAACATGCACAAGCTCGTGGCGCTAATATCTTGGCTGAGATTGTTGGATACGGAAATACAAATGATGCTTTCCATATGACAACTCCTTCAGGAGTGGGTGCTGAAAATGCGATTAAATTGGCTTTGGAAGAAGCTGGTGCAAGTCCAGCTGATGTTGATTACGTTAATGCACACGGAACTTCAACACATGCCAATGAAGAAACTGAAAGCAAAGCAATTCACAATGTAATTGGCGATAAAGCTTATGTTTCATCTACAAAAGCATTGCACGGTCATGCACTTGGTGCAACAGGTGCAATTGAAGCAGTGGCAACTGTTCAAGCACTTTTGAATCAATATGCACCAGTAAATGCTGGAACAACTGAACTTGATGAAGGAATGACAATTAATGTTGTTCTTGGTGAAGGTAAACCTGCTGATATTAATCTTGCATTGTCGCAAGACTTTGGTTTCGGTGGACACAATGCTGTATTGGCATTCAAGAAATGGACTGGAGAGTAAATAAAAATGAACATTTCAGAAGTAAAAGATTTGATGAACCAATTCAATGGTTCTACTTTACGTGAATTTTCTTGGAAAAATGCTGATGGTGAATTATCATTTTCTAAAAATGAAGGTCAAGCCCTTGTTGGAGCTCAAAGTGCTGCACCTACTGCACCTGCATTTACAGCTCAACAAGCAACGCCAGTTGCAGAAAGTACAGAAGCGCCCGTAGCAAGTGAAGCGGCTGTTGAAGCTGAGGGTGAAGCGGCTGTTGAAGCTGAGGGTGAAGCAGTTACTTCTCCATTAGTGGGTGTAGCCTATCTTAAACCTTCACCAGATAAGGCTGAATTTGCCAAAGTTGGTGATTCAGTTAAAAAAGGTCAAACTTTGCTTATTATTGAAGCAATGAAAGTAATGAATGAAATTCCTGCACCAAAAGATGGAGTCATCACGGAAATTATGGTTTCTGGAGAAGATGTCGTTGAATTTGGTCAAGATTTGATGAGAATCAAATAAAAAAATTACTGACAAAGCTCTGTCAGTTTATCTTTGATGTAAAAGTTACTGACAGCTCTGGTTTAGGTGCCAGAGAATTTACTGACAAGTTCTGTCAGTGAATCTCTAAAAGAAAAGTGAGAATAAATGACTGAAGTAAACATTAATGTAACTGAAATTATGGAGGCTTTGCCTCATCGTTATCCATTTCTATTAGTCGATCGTGTGATTGATATTGCTGAGGATGAAATTACAGCAATTAAAAATGTGACGATTAATGAAGAATTTTTCCAAGGACATTTTCCACAATATCCAGTAATGCCAGGGGTTTTGATTATGGAAGCTCTCGCACAAGCGGCTGGTGTTTTAGAATTATCTAAACCTGAAAACAAAGGAAAACTTGTTTTTTATGCGGGAATGGACAATGTTAAGTACAAAAAACAAGTCACTCCCGGAGATCAATTGGTCTTACATGCTAAATTTATCAAACGTCGTGGTCCAATTGCGGTTGTTGAAGCAGAAGCAACTGTTGATGGAAAATTGGCGGCTAAAGGAACTTTGACTTTTGCCTTAGGGCGTTAGTGCTTTAGTACTTGCCTTTTTATCACTTGCTTTAGCAAGTAGAGAAAACGGACAGCGAAACGAAGTGGAGATAGGCTTATAACCATTACGACTAATCGCTTTAGCGATGTAGCGAGTATGGATTAAAGACGGTCAAGGTGACCTGATATCGAAGATGTCAGGTTGTGTCCTGCCTTAGGTAAATAGCTCATCTTCATTTAAAAATAATCATATTTTTTATGATTAAGAAACAAAAATTTATTTTAACCATAAGATTTTTTACTTATGGTAAATTCGGACTTATTTTTATTTA
>ENA-UOZF01000123-UOZF01000123.1-food-metagenome-genome-assembly--contig:-NODE-123-length-31331-cov-6.317943_pt1 | contig 31331 bp, 30 predicted proteins | sample MGYA00249869_ERZ772725 | MGnify/ENA primary metagenome ERZ772725 (study PRJEB29005, sample SAMN08379455) | food metagenome | isolation source: cheese spiked with Escherichia coli O103 | study: EMG produced... | reverse complement strand
AAGGCCACTATCACCGCCACGTGCGGCGGATGCGGCAGATCTACCAGCGTAATATGGAGATTTACACCTGCTGGCTGCGGGAGTTTTTCCCCTGCGGAATCTGCGTTACCCGCCCGAAAGGCGGCTTTATGCTGTGGGTCGAGCTGCCGGAGCAGGTGGACATGGTCTGCGTCGCGAAGCAGCTGTGCCGGCTGAAGATCCAGGTCGCGCCGGGATCGCTGTTTTCAGCATCCGGGAAGTATCGCAACTGCTTAAGGATCAACTGCGCCCTGCCGCCGATTGAGAAACACCGGGAGGTGATGGTGCAGCTGGGCATGGCGGTGAAAGTGGCGATGGAGTGAGGTTATAGGCTGGTCCCCGGTGGCGCTGCGCTGACCGGGCTACGGGTTCACCGCCGTCTGCGGATCGGTAGCCCGGACAGGTGCGCAAGCACCGCCTCCGGGTTTCCCTCTTTGAGAGCCAAAATACCCTGGCATTATCATCAATACCCCCACGGCATATTATACTAAATTACCAGCACGTAAATTTTCGCAGAATAATCTGCTATATAAACGACTAATATCAGTAAATAATGAAAAAACGACAACCAGTAATAAAACATTGAATAACCGAACGACTTAATAACCAGAATATAAAAACATCAGATTAAAATATATAACTGCATGATTCACCAGCAAATATATATCATTTATTTTTGAAAAACCTGACCTGATTGCCTTCCCATAATAATCCCGATACATTCACTCATTCCCTATACGGGAAACTCTAAATATAAAAAACACAACAATATAACCGGGATGAATGTCATGAAAATTACCAAAGATCGGGTGGTTTACGCCATGTCGCGGGATAACGCTCCTGTCGCTACCGTCAGCAGCGGAAGTGAAGTGCTGTTTGAAACCTGCGACTGCTTCTCCGACCAAATCACCTCCGCCGATGCCGTGTTCAACGAACTGGACTGGCAGCGTATTAACCCGGCGACCGGGCCGGTGTACGTCGAGGGCGCCGAGCCGGGCGATGCGCTCAAGGTCACCATCAAACGCATTACCCTAAGCAGCAATCAGGCGGTGATGGTCACCGCACCGCAGCTGGGGGTGATTGGCGACGAGCTCGATGCCCCGAAGGTCACCATCGTGCCCATTGAAAACGACCATGCCATACTGCCCGGCAACGTGCGCGTGCCGCTTAATCCGATGGTCGGCGTGATCGGCGTCGCGCCTGCCGGGGAAGCCATCTCCTGCGGCACGCCGGATAGCCACGGCGGCAATATGGACTGCAAAATGATTACCGCCGGCAGCACCCTGTGGCTGCCGGTCAACGTCCCCGGCGCGCTGTTCGGACTGGGGGATTTACACGCCGCGATGGGCGATGGCGAAGTCTCGGTCTGCGGTCTGGAAATCCCCGGCGAAGTACTGGTCGAACTGACGGTGGTTAAAAACCGCCGCCTGCCGCTGCCGATGCTCGAAAACAGCGAGACCCTGTTTACCCTCGCCTCGGCGCTGACACTCGATGATGCCGCCGCCATGGCTACCCGCAATATGGCGCATTTTATCGCCGACAATACCTCCCTGATGCTGGCAGACGCCATCAGCATCCTGAGCATTGCGGGCGACCTGCAAATCTGTCAGGTTGTCGATCCGCTGAAAACCTGCCGCTATGCGTTACCAAAGTCAGTGGCTGAACAGCTCTCCCTGAGCATCGAAGGGGAGCGGGCATGAGCGTTGAACAATTTGGCTATAAGCAGGAGCTGCATCGGGCGCTGACGTTCCGCGACCTGCTGGTCTACGGCATGATTTTTATGGTGCCCATCGCGCCGTTTGGCGTCTTTGGCTACGTCTGGGACGGCGCGCAGGGCATGGTGGCGCTGGCGTATCTCATCGGTATGGTGGCGATGTTCTTTACCGCCATGAGCTACTGGTCGATGTCGCGCGCCTTCCCTGTTTCTGGTTCGGTATACGCATATGCCCAACGCGGGATTCATCCCATTGTTGGCTTTTTTGCCGGATGGCTGATCCTGCTGGACTATATTCTGGTGCCGTCGCTGCTCTATATCGTCAGCGCGGCGGCGTTGGCGCCCATGCTGCCGGGCGTGCCGGGATGGCTGTGGATCGTCGGCTTTATTACCATCAACAGCCTGATTAACCTGCGCGGCATTACCTTTACCGCGCGCGCAAATAATACGATTCTGATCGCGGAGATCGTGGTGCTGTCGGTGTTCGTCGTGCTGGGGCTGATTGCGCTCTACTCCGGCGCCGGGGCGGGCCATCTGACCCTCGACCCGCTCTATAACGCCGATAAGTTCAGCCTGCCGCTGGTGATGGGCGCGGTCTCCATCGCCGTGCTCTCGTTCCTCGGCTTCGACGGGATCTCCACGCTGTCGGAGGAAACGAAAGGCGGGGTGGATACCGTGGGTAAGGCATCGCTGGGCGCGCTGATGCTGGTGGGGTCGCTGTTTATCCTGCAGACGTGGATTGCCGCCGACCTGGCGCAGGGCATGACGTTCAGCAGCCTCGATACTGCCTTTTATGATACTGCTAATCTGGCGGGCGGCGGCTGGCTGAAGTATGTCACCATGTGGTCGACGGTGATCTCGTGGGGGATTGCTAACGCCCTGGTAGCGCAGGCCGCCGTGTCGCGCATTCTGTTTGCGATGGCGCGCGATAAGCAGCTGCCGCAGCTGCTGGCAAAAGTGCATCCGCGGCTGAAAACACCTTACGTCAGCACCCTGTTTGTGGCGCTGATTTCGCTGGCTTCCGGCCTCTGGTTCTATGGCGATATCGATAACCTCAGCCGTCTGGTGAACTTCGGCGCGCTGATGGGCTTCCTGGTGCTGCATATTGCCGTGATAAACCATTACATCATTCGCCAGAAATCACGCAATCTGGTGGTGCACCTGCTGTTCCCGGTGGTGGGCCTGTGCATTATCGGCTTTGTTATTTATGAAATGGACGCGCAGGCGAAGGTACTGGGGCTGAGCTGGCTGGCGGTTGGCGTGGTCTATTACCTGCTGATGCGCCTGGTGCTCAAGCGCAATGTGGAATTGAAGCTGGAAGGCTAACGCAATTTATCTATCCCGGAGGCGGCGCGTTGCGCCTGTCCGGGCTACCCGATCGCACGGGCCGGTAGCCCGGACAAGGCGCGTCAAGCGCCGCCTCCGGGGAAACAACGCGCAATGCCGCCTCCGCTTTTCCCCGGCTCGCGCTGCGCTTAGCCGGGCTACGGGTTCCCGGCCGTCTGTTCGTCCTCGCCAAAAAACACCATACCTTTATAGGGCTTCTCCCGGCACGCCGCCAGGCGCCGGGCGAGGTTGCCAACGTGCAGCTCCAGCTTGTGGCCGTCCGGGTCGAGAAAATAGTGCGACGCACCTTCGCTTTTATTGGTTTTCCATACCGGAACGCCAGCCGCATTCAGCCGCCCGGCAAAAAGCGCGAAATCCTCTTCCGCAATGCTGAACGCGTAGTGGGTGTAGTCGCTCTCCTCCGGCGGGGTAACGCGCCGCTGCGGGTCCAGCGACAGGCACAACCAGAGGTCGCCGCAGGAAAAATACGCGCCGTTATCCCAGCGGGCGTGCAGCGTCATCCCCGGCAGCTGCTGATAAAACGCCACGCTCGGCGCCAGTTGGCTGACCGCCAGAGTCAGATGATTTAATCCGCTTAACATGGCTTCCCCTCTAATGACGATACGATTTGCTGGCGCAGCCACCGGTGCGCCGGATCGCGGTGCCAACGCTCATGCCACAGCATCAGCATCTCAAACCCGGCGACCGCCAGCGGCGGTTCGACCACCGTCAGGCCGCCAGCGTCGCGCACCAGCCGCTCCGGCAGCACCGCCACCAGTTCGCTATTGCGCAGCGTCTCCAGCATAAACAGGAAATGTGGCACGGAAAGGACAACCCGCCGCGCCAGCCCGAGATTCGCCAGCGCGCTATCGGTCGCGGCGCTGAATCCACCGCCGTCCGGCGAGACAATCACCTGCTCCAGTTGGCAGAACTGCGCCAGGCTTAACGCCGACCGCAGCGCCGGGTGCCCCGCTCTCCCCGCCAGCACGTAGCGTTCGCGGAACAACAAACGCTGATGCAGCCCGGGCGGCGCGCCATCGCGCGTGTGAAAAAACAGATCCACTTCGTCGCGATCCGCCTGCTGTACCAGCCGTGCGGGCTGTAGCTCAAACAGCGCCAGGCGGCTGGCCGGAGAGGCGACGCGCAGGGTATTGAGCACCGGCAGCAAAATCGCCGACGCCATATAGTCCGTCGCCGCCACCCGCCAGGTCTGCGCCGCCGTGGCCGGGTCAAAAGGCTGAACCGGCGCTACCGCCAGCTCCAGCGCCAGCAGCGCATCGCGCAGCGGCCCGCGCAGTTCATCGGCGCGGGCGGTGGGCTGCATTCCGCGCGGCCCAGGCAGCAGCAGCGGGTCGGCGAAAATCTCCCGTAGTCTTGCCAACTGCACGCTGACCGACGGCTGCGACAAATTGAGGCGCAGCGCCGCGCGGGTGACGTTATTTTCGCTGAGCAGGACGTTCAGCGTACGCAGCAAATTAAGATCCAGCCCCTGGAGATTAATCATCACTATACCTGTCATTGCAGCAATTCATTTCTACTATAGCGTCGCCGACTCTACTCTGCAGCTCTCCATTGCTCAGAGGTGATTTCAATGAAAATATTACTGGTTTATGCCCATCCCGAGCCGCGCTCGCTGAACGGCGCGCTGAAAGATTTTGCCGTGCAGCATCTGCAAAACGCCGGTCACGAGGTGCAGGTGTCCGACCTCTACGCCATGCGCTGGAAGGCGGGATTTGATGCCGATGACAGCAGCGCCCCGCCGGTCGGTGAAAGCTGGCGGGCGACGCGGGATTCGCAATACGCCTTCGCTAACGGCACGCAAAGCGCGGATATCGTGGGCGAACAGGAGAAGCTGCTGTGGGCCGATACGGTGATTTTTCAGTTCCCGCTATGGTGGTTTTCACTGCCCGCCATCATGAAGGGCTGGATTGACCGGGTCTACGCTTACGGGTTTGCCTACGGCGTCGGCGAGCACAGCGAAACCCACTGGGGCGATCGCTACGGCGAAGGCACGTTCGCGGGGAAACGGGCGATGCTGGTTGTTACCGCCGGCGGATGGGCGGAGCACTACGCGCCGCGCGGAATTAACGGGTCTATCGACGATATCCTGTTCCCCATTCAGCACGGGATGCTGTTCTTTCCCGGCTTTGACGTCCTGCCGCCGGTGGTGTTCTACCGCACCGACAAACTCGATGAACAGCGCTTCGCCATCCTGCGCGAGGAGCTGGCCCGGCGGCTGGATACCCTCTCTGAAACGCCGCCCATTCCCTTCCGTCGTCAGAATCACGGCGACTATCTGATCCCCTCTTTGAACCTGCGTCCGGAGCTGGCGCCTGGAGAAAACGGCCTCGCTATCCACGTGAAGCCGATGTGAATCTCGGTGGGTGATATTCGCGGCGCGGCGAATATCACCACAATTCATAAGGTGAACTGTGAGCCTCCACGCAATAACGGCATCGCGCCCCGCTACGCCCCTTCGCATATTGATAGCGATCAAGAATAATCATACCGTCTGGTCGGTATGATTCGGACCATGAATATAGAAGCCCAACATCGTAAAAAAGATCCCGTCCGTCTGCATAAGCAGCTGCTGGAATCCGCGGCCACCATTGCCGGTCGGGACGGCATCGCCTCGCTGTCGCTGAACGCCGTTGCGCGCGAAGCGGGCGTCAGCAAAGGCGGTTTACTGCACCATTTCCCCAACAAGCAGGCGCTGATTTTCGCCCTCTTTGCCCGCCTGCTGGCGATTATGGAAGAAGCGATTTCAGAGCTTATGGCCGCGGATAACGTCTCTTATGGCCGCTTTACCCGCGCCTATCTGCACTATCTGTCGGCCCCGGAACTTACGGATACTCAGGAGAGCCGCCAGCTGATGGTGCTGTCGCTGGCCATGCCGGATGAACCGGTGCTGCGAAAATGCTGGCGCGACTGGATGCTCGACCATCTGGCGAAAGGCGATGAACTGGACAATAGCCATACCGGCACGCTGGTGCGCTATGCGGCGGACGGCATCTGGCTATCGGAATTAACCGAGGGGCGCACTATGAGCCCCGGGCACCGGCAGTCGCTGGTCAGCGATCTGACGAAGATGACGCTTCCTGCGTGAAGCATGTTGAGGCCGCGATGCGCTATAACATCCATGGCCGTCTTATTTATGATGCAATGGACGGCACGCTAACGTTACCGGGAAGCGATGAGGCGGACAGCCAGCTGTCCATCACCGCCAACGCGCTGCTGTGGTTCTTCCTGCGCCACACCGAGGTGGTCAGCCGCGATGAGGTGCTTAAAAAAGTCTGGGATGACAACGGTTTAACTTCATCCAACAGCAATCTCAATCAGTATCTGAGCATGCTGCGCAAAACCTTTCGCCACTACGATATCGACAACATTATCGTCACCGTGTCGCGCGGACTACTGCAGCTCAATCCCGATCTCACTATCGAGATGCTCGACGCCAGCCCGGAGCCGGAGCCGCCGCTCGCGGCAGAAGCTGAGCCAGACCCGGCCGCGGTCCCGGAAGAAAAAAAGACCGTTTCCAGCCGCCACGCGCGCGGCACCTGCTGGTATCTGGCTGGCGGCTGCCTGCTCACCATCGCCCTGCTGCTGGTGGTATGCAGCTTTCTCGGCGGCAACACTTCGCACCCCATCACCCTGACGCAAATGCGCCACAGCCAGTGCGAGCTGCTGGCCAGCGATGAGATGCTGCGCTCCGTTGCCGGAACCGCCTATGGCAAGAATTTTGATGTCGTGCGCCAGCGCCTGAAGCTGGAGTGCAAGCCCGGCGAACGCTTTGTCTTCTTCTATGGCGACCGGCTGGAAACCAACGGCCTGGGCCGGGTATTCCTCGCCCACTGCGCGATGCATGAAGATAACCCGTTCAGCTACTGCGATAACTATTTTTACTATTCATGGAAGCCGCAATGAGACTCGCCCCGCGCCCCTTTTTCGCCCTCTCCAGCCTGGTGTTTATTGCCGCCGCCGGGTTCTGCGCCTGGAAGCTGCTACCGGTCGAAAACGGCGGGGTGATGAGCTGCTCGACCAAAGCGATTATGCGCTTTGAGAACATGGAGAAAGAGAACGTCAACGGCAATATCCATTTCAATTTCGCCGCCAACGGAAAAGGGTCGATGGTCGTCGAAGGCTATACCGATTCCGCCGCCGGTTGGCTCTATCTCCAGCGCTACGTCAAATTCAGCTACACCAGCAAACGCATCTCCACCACCGAGCGCCACTATCGTATCAGCAAATGGGAATCCAGCGCCTCGTCCATTGATGAGTCGCCGGACGTCATCTTCGACTACTTTATGCGCGAGATGTCCGATAGCCACGATGGCCTGTTCCTCAACGCGCAGAAGCTCAATGAGAAAGCCATTCTTCTCAGTTCTATCAACTCACCGCTCTACGTCTGCACGCTGAAGTCCGGCAGCAAACTTGACTAAGCTCACACCCGCTTTTCCTTCATCGCTTTCGCTTTAGTAAAACCGCACGTTTTGCATTTAGCCTGCCGAATAAAACACGATCCTCTCCACACTTCATACATCGTCAAATTACCCCTGATCTGCAATAAATTAGCAACTTATTAACATCATTTCGCTTTCGGCTAAAGGGTGAAAAAAACGCCGCAAATGTCACTCAATCCTCCTCCGCCAGGCAGCACAAACGCATAAATCGCCGCTTTTTAAATCTAATTCACAGAGTAAAAAACTAAAAATACACATTAAGCAGATTTAAATTTCACTTCATTCGCCATTCCCTATAGTGAACCCCGAACGCCGCTTCCGCGTCCTGACGTCGTTACGCGGACGGTTTTCCCGAATCACAAAACCTGTTCTGAAGGAGAAACCATGGGTGATGCATTAGGGCTTATCGAAACCAAAGGTCTGGTGGCCTGCATTGAAGCAGCGGATGCGATGTGTAAAGCCGCCAACGTTGAGCTGATTAGCTATGAAAACATCGGCTCGGGGCTGGTGACCGTCATGGTGAAGGGCGATGTCGGCGCGGTGAAAGCGGCGGTGGATTCCGGCGTCGAATCCGCGCAGCGCATCGGTGAAGTGGTGACCTCGCTGGTTATCGCTCGTCCGCATAACGACATCAACAAAATCGTCTCGCATTACAAAATCATGGATTAACCGGAGAAAAACCTGATGAAAGAAGCGCTTGGTCTTATCGAAACCAAAGGTCTGGTGGCCTGTATCGAAGCCGCGGATGCGATGTGTAAAGCCGCCAACGTGGAGTTGATTGGCTATGAAAACGTCGGCTCCGGCCTCGTCACCGCGATGGTGAAGGGCGACGTCGGCGCGGTGAATGCCGCGGTAGATTCCGGCGTGGAAGCGGCAAAACGCATCGGCGAAGTCGTCACCTCTCGCGTCATCGCGCGTCCGCATAACGACATCGAAAAAATCGCGGCGCAGCACAAAGCATGACCTGACAGGGCGCGCCCCGTCTCCACTCTTTTAGTCTGATGAAGGATAGACTCATGATTGAACTGGATAACGATTTGCAGTCCCGGCAGAACGCCCGGGAGCTGGTGCGCAATGCCAAAAAGGCGCAGGCGATTCTGGCCACCTTTTCGCAGCAGCAAATCGACGCCATCGTGAAGAACGTGGCCCAGGAAGCGGCGCATCATGCCGAAGCGCTGGCGAAAATGGCCGCGGAAGAAACCGGTTTTGGCAACTGGCAGGACAAAGTGCTGAAGAACCGCTTCGCCTCGCTGCGCGTCTACGACGCCATCAAAGATATGAAGACCGTCGGCATCATTCATGACGATCAGGTACAAAAAGTGATGGACGTGGGCGTGCCGCTGGGGGTGATTTGCGCGCTGGTACCGTCGACCAACCCGACCTCCACCGTCATCTATAAAACGCTGATCGCCCTGAAGGCCGGCAACGCGATTATCTTCTCCCCGCATCCCGGCGCCCGTCAGTGCAGCTGGAAAGCGATTGAAATCGTGAAGCGCGCGGCGGAAGCCGCAGGGGCGCCTGCCGGTAGCGTCGACGCCATTAGCCAGCTGACCCTCGAAGCCACCTCAGAGCTGATGCACAGCAAAGACGTGTCGCTGATCCTGGCGACCGGCGGCGAAGGTATGGTGCGCGCCGCCTACGCGTCCGGCACGCCGACCATCAGCGGCGGCCCGGGTAACGGCCCGGCGTTTATCGAACGCAGCGCCGATATCCCCCACGCGGTGAAAGATATCATCACCAGCAAAACCTTCGATAACGGCGTGATCTGCGCCTCCGAGCAGTCGATTATCGTCGAGCGCTGCATTTACGACGAGGTGCACCGCGAACTGGAAGCCCAGGGCGCGTACTTCATGAACGAAAGCGAAGCGGCAAAAATGGCGGCCCTGCTGCTGCGCCCCAACGGCACCATCAACCCCAAAGTGGTCGGTAAAACCGCGCTGTATCTGAGCCAGATGGCCGGTTTCTGCGTTCCGGCCAGCACCCGAGTGCTGATTGCCGAGCAAACTACGGTATCGCATACCAACCCCTACTCGCGGGAAAAACTGTGCCCGGTACTCGGCCTGTACGTCGAAGAGGACTGGAAAACCGCCTGCCACCGCGTGGTAGAGCTACTGACCAACGAAGGCCTCGGCCACACGCTGGTGATCCACACCCGTAATCAGGACGTCATCCGCCAGTTCTGCCTCGAAAAACCGGTTAACCGCATTCTGATCAACACCCCGGCGGCGCTGGGCGGCATCGGCGCGACCACCAACATCACCCCGGCCCTGACCCTCGGCTGCGGCGCGGTCGGCGGCGGCTCCAGCTCGGACAACGTCGGGCCGATGAACCTGCTCAACATCCGCAAAGTGGGCTACGGCGTGCGCTCCATCGATGAGCTGCGCGCGCCGGGCAGCCGCCCGGAACCGCAGCCGATCATTGTCAGCCCGGCAGCCGGCCCGAACCGCAGCATCTTCGACGATGAGCGCTTTAACGCCCCGGCGGCCGCCGCCACTGCAGCCCATCCGGCCAGCGCCGACGATCGCTTTGCGACTGCCGCCATCGGCGCGGAAAGCGAAATTAATGAGCAAAACGTGGAACGCGTCATCCGCCAGGTGCTGGAACGCCTTGGTAAGTAACACATTGATATAAGGCGATAAAAACAATGATTCTCGCAAAGGTAGTCGGACATGTCGTCGCCACGCAGAAATGCGATGAGCTACGGGGCAGCAACCTGCTGCTGATCGTCAAATTGGATGATGACCAGCAGCCGATGAAAGACCACACCTGGGTTGCCGTTGACAGCGTCGGCGCCGGTATGCACGACATCGTGCTGGCTGAAGAGTACCTGGCGCTCAACAAAGAGCGCTACAAGGCCATGTCGGTGGTCGCCATTGAAGAGAACATGATTCGGGACGCTTAAGGAGTCAATAACCCAATGAGTGAATTTTTGCTGAAACCCCGGATTCGCTTTGGTCAGGATGCGCTTGCCATCCTGAACGAGCTGCCCGCCCGCAACGTGCTGCTGGTCACCGACCAGGCGATGGTTAAGTTTGGCCTCGCCGATCGCGTCACGCAGATCCTCAATGCGCGCGGCATCGCTTTCCAGGTCTGGGACGACGTGGTGGCCGACCCGGATATCGCCACCGTGGTGCGCGGTATGAAGCGGATGGATAGCAGCTATCCGGATCTGGTTATCGCGCTGGGCGGCGGTTCGGTGATTGATGCAGCCAAAGCGGTTATTTTCGCCCTGGCGCAAACCCGTCCGGACGCTCACCGCGAGCCGCCCTGCTTTGTGGCGATCCCCACCACCAGCGGCACCGGCTCGGAAGTCACCGCCTTTTCGGTGGTGAAGGCCCACGCCGAGAAGCTGGTGCTGGTGGACCCGTCGCTGCTGCCGGATATCGCCATTCTTGACCCGGCTCTGGTGGCTTCGGTGCCGCCGGCGATCACCGCAGATACCGGGATGGACGTGCTGTGTCATGCGCTGGAAGCCTATGTTTCCCGCGCGGCCAGCGACTTTTCCGATGCGCTGGCGGAGAAAGTGGTGCAGCAGGTGTTTAGCTACCTGCCGACCTGCTGGCGTAACGGCGGCGACCTGCTGGCGCGCGAAAAGATGCACAACGCCTCCTGCATGGCAGGCATGGCCTTCACCAACGCCTCGCTCGGCATCACCCACAGCCTCGCCCACGCGCTGGGCGGCGTTTTCCGCGTGCCGCATGGTCGCGCCAACGCGCTACTAATGGCGGAAGTGGTGGCGTGGAACGCCGATTATCACGGGCAGTGCGCTACTGATGCCGCCCGCAAATATGCCCGATTAGCCCATCTGCTGGATCTGCCTGCGGCCACTACCCGCCAGGGCGTCGCCAGCCTGCTGGTCGCCATTCAGGCGCTAAAAGACGAAATGACCATGCCGACCGGTATTCGCGATACCGGCATCGATGCTGCCGATTTTGAACAACGGCTGACGGAGATGGTCGGCCAGGCGCTGCGCGACAGCTGTACCCCGACGAACCCACGCGCGCCGGACGCTCACGCATTAACCGAACTCTATCGCCGGGCGTGGACCGGTAACGCCTGATAACAAGAACTGGAGAACCTTACCCATGGCACACTACAGCTTAACGCCGCGCGTCAAAGTGTTGGCAGAACGTTTACTCTCACAAAAAAGCACCCTGTGCACCGAACATGCCACCACGCTGAGCGCCCTTGATGGCGATATCGCCGGGGTTCCCGCCGCCGTCAAACCGGCGCGCCGCTTCTATGAACTGATGCGCCAGCTGCCGCTGAGCATCAGCGCCGACGAACTGATCGTCGGCAACCAGACACGCAAGCCGCACGGGGCGATTTTCCACGACGAAAGCGCTACGCATCGCCCGTCCGCGTTCCAGTTTCTTAATCTGAACAGCGACCTCGACTCCCCGGACTATAAGCTGGTAGTGGAGAAAGGCGTACTGGCGATCAAACATCAGCTGGAAGAGAAAACCCGCGCGCTGGGCAGCGCCGTTAGCCGCAGCGGCATGGACGAAGTCAACGGCTGCCGCGCGGCCATCTACGCCTGCGATGCCCTGCTGGCGCTGGCGCAAAACCTGGCCAACAGCGCGGAAACGCTTGCCGCCGCGGAAACTAACGCTTACCGCAAAGCGGAACTGCTGGACAGCGCCGCCATTCTGCACCACGTTCCGGCCCATCCGGCGCGCAGCTTTAAAGAAGCGTGTCAGGCCTTTTATCTGTTCCAGCTGGCGCTTCAGCTGGATAACGGCAGCTACGCCGTCAACCCGGAAGGCGCCGACAAAGCCCTGCTGCCGTACTACCAGCACGATATCAACAACGGCGCGCTGTCCCCGCAGCAGGCGTATGAAATCGTCGAATCGCTGTGGTTCAAGCTGGCGGAACTGAGTGAAGTCCGCGCCGCCTGCGCTATCGACGGTTATCCGATGTTCGACGCCCTGCTGCACGGCGCAAGCCTCGAGAACGCGCGCATCAACGAACTCTCCGACATGTTCCTCAGCGCGCAGCAAAACCTCAGCGCCCTGCATCTGCCGGTGCGTCTGTTCAGCGGCGCGAAGCCAGTTTCCGCCGCGCCGTTCGCTGCCTGTAGCGAAACGCCAGCGGCAGAAGGTTTAACCCCGCGTATGCAGCGCCTGCGCAACCACTACCTGACCGTGCGCCCGAGCGTCTCCATTTACCGCGCGCTGGCCTTTACCGAAGTGGTGAAAGCCAATCCGGGGATGCCGACGATTCTGCTGCGCGCCAAAGCCTTCCGCCACGCCTGCGAAACCGCGCCGATTCTGATTCAGAACGATGAGCTGATCGTCGGTCATCCGTGCGGCAAGCCGCGCGCGGGCGCGTTCTCGCCGGATATCGCCTGGCGCTGGGTGCGCGACGAACTCGATACCATGAGCACCCGTCCGCAGGATCCGTTTGAGATCAGCGAAGCAGATAAAAAAACCATCCGCGAAGAGATCGTACCGTTCTGGGAAGGCCGCTCGCTGGACGAAATCTGCGAAGCCCAGTACCGCGAAGCGGGCGTATGGGCATTCAGCGGCGAAACCTTCGTCAGCGACCTCTCCTACCACCAGATCAACGGCGGCGGCGACACCTGCCCAGGCTACGACGTGCTGCTGTTCACCAAAGGGATGAACGGCATTAAGGCCGACGCCGAGGCGCATCTCGCCAGCCTGAGCATGGAAAACCCGGAAGATATCGACCGTATCTACTACTACAAGGCGGCGATTGAAACCTGCGAAGGGGTCATTAACTACTCCCACCGCATCGCCGCCCGCGCCCGCGAACTGGCCGCGATTGAGCAGAACGCCCAGCGCCGCGCCGAGCTGCTGACTATCGCCGAGGTGAACCAGAACGTCCCGGCGAATCCACCGAAAACCCTGCAGGAAGCGCTGCAAAGCATCTGGACGGTCGAGTCGCTGTTTGAAATTGAAGAGAACCAGACCGGCCTGTCGCTGGGTCGCGTTGACCAGTACTGCTACCCGATGTTCGAAGCCGATATCCGCGAAGGCCGCCTGACCCACGATAGCGCGCTGGAGCTGCTGCAGGCGTTTATTATCAAGTGCGCCGAATTGATGTGGATGTCCAGCGAGCTGGGGGCGAAATATTTCGCCGGCTATCAGCCGTTTATCAACCTGACCGTCGGCGGCCAGAAGCGCTCCGGCGGCGATGCCTGTAACGACCTCACTTATCTGATTATGGATGCCGTGCGCTTCGTGAAGGTTTACCAGCCGTCGCTGGCCTGCCGTATTCACAACCAGTCGCCGCAGAAGTACATGGAAAAAATCGTTGACGTGGTGAAAGCGGGGATGGGCTTCCCGGCCTGCCACTTCGACGACTCCCATATCAAGATGATGCTGCGTAAAGGCTTCGATTTCGAAGACGCCCGCGATTACTGCCTGATGGGCTGCGTCGAACCGCAGAAATCCGGCCGCATCTATCAGTGGACCTCCACCGGCTACACCCAGTGGCCCATCGCCATTGAGTTCGTTTTAAACCGCGGCCGGATGGTGCTGTTCGACAGCTATCAGGGGCTGGATACCGGCGACCTGCGCGACCTGCGCACTTTCGAAGAATTCGACGCGGCGGTGAAACAGCAGATCGCCCATATCGTGCGTCTGTCGGCGATCGGTACGGTCATCAGCCAGCGCGTGCACCGCGACGTGGCGCCGAAGCCGCTGATGTCGCTGCTGGTGGAAGGCTGCATGGAAAAAGGCAAAGACGTTGCCGCCGGCGGCGCGATGATCAACCACGGCCCGGGACTGATCTTCTCCGGTCTGGCGACCTACGTCGACTCCATGGCGGCGATTCGTAAGCTGGTATTTGAAGAGAAGAAATACACCCTCGAGCAGGTGCGCGACGCGCTGCTGGCGAACTTCGAAGGCTTCGAAGGCCTGCGCCGCGACTGCCTCAACGCGCCGAAATACGGCAACGATGATAACTACGTTGACCAGTATGCGCTGGATATCACCGAGTGGACCGAGCGCGAGTGCCGTAAGTACAAGATGCTCTACTCCACCCTGAGCCACGGCACCCTGTCTATCTCCAACAACACGCCGATCGGCGAGCTGACCAACGCCACGCCGAACGGCCGCCTGGCGTGGATGCCGCTCTCCGACGGCATCAGCCCGACTCAGGGCGCGGATAAGCAGGGTCCGACGGCGATCATCAAGTCGGTGAGCAAGATGAACGTCGAAACCATGAACATTGGCATGGTGCACAACTTCAAGTTCCTCAAAGGGCTGCTGGATACCCCGGAAGGTCGTCACGGCCTGATTACCCTGCTGCGCACCGCGTCGATTCTCGGCAACGGCCAGATGCAGTTCAGCTACGTCGATAACGAAGTGCTGAAAAAAGCCCAGCAGGAGCCGGAAAAATACCGCGACCTGATCGTCCGCGTCGCGGGCTACAGCGCCTACTTCGTTGAACTGTGCAAAGAAGTTCAGGACGAAATCATCAGCCGCACGGTGATTGAGAAGTTCTGATAAAGACACGGACGTTGGTGGACAAGGATGTCCAGGCTATTTTTGTGGGGGCAAATGTGAATAAAGAATTAACCGGGCGAATTTTCAATATTCAGAAATATTCGATCTATGACGGCGATGGTATTCGCACGCTGGTTTTTTTCAAAGGCTGCAATATTCGCTGCCCGTGGTGCGCCAACCCGGAAGGGCTGGCCAGCCAGTTTCAGGTGATGTTCTCGCAGGATAAATGCATTAACTGCGGCGACTGCGTTAACGTCTGCCCGGCGGGTATTCATTATCGGGCGGAAGAAAACGGCGAAATGAAGCATTTCGTCAATCGTAATAAAGACTGTATCGGCTGTCGCAAGTGTGAAGAGATTTGCACCCAGAACGCGCTGGATATTATGGGCAAAGATGTCACCGTCAGCGAACTGATGGACATCATCATGCAGGACTACGACTTTTATATCTCCTCCGGCGGCGGCGTGACCATCGGCGGCGGTGAAATGAGCCTGCAAACCGATTTTGCCGTCGCGCTCTTTAGCGAATGCAAAAAGATGATGCTCAATACCGCCGTGGAAACGCAGGGCACCACGCCGCTGGCCAATTATCAAAAGCTGGCGCCGGTGACCGACACCTTCTTATTCGATATTAAGCAAATTAACAGCGAGCACCATAAAGCGTTATTTGGCATCGGTAACGAAGGCATTCGCCGCAACCTGGAGTGGCTGGTCGATTCTGGCGCTAACGTCATTATCCGCATGCCGCTGGTTCGCGGCTATAACGACTCGTTCGATGCCATTACCGGGGCCATTGATTACGTACAAAAGCTGGCGAAGCGCGGAAATATCCGCCGCATCGATATGCTGCCGTACCACCAGCTCGGGCGCAAAAAATATGAGCGCCTCGATATGCCCTATCCCATTACCCGGGACCCAACGTATTCCGCCGCAGAGTTAGACCGGCTGGAAACGTTCTTCACGCAGTTTGATTTTGATATTCGCTTAGTCCGCCATTAACAGGAGCCGACAATGAAAAGTTTAGGCGTAATTGAAACGCGAGGATTAGTTGCCGCCGTTCAGGCCGTGGATGCCGCCTGTAAAAGCGCAGGCGTGTCCTGCATTGGCTACCGCAAAGTCGGTTCGGGGCTGGTGAGCGTCTGCTTTGAAGGTGAGATCAGCGCGATTCACACCGCTATCGAACGCGGCGTCGCCGTCGCCGCGCTCATCGACCCGCAGGTTAAATCCCTGACGATCGCCCGTCCGGAGCGCAGCATCGTGGACGCCCTCAGCGCCCTTAAAGGCCGTCCGCCGCGCGCGGAAGCTGCCGCTGCCGCGCCGCTTGAGGCTGAAGCCGTCGCGCCCGCCGCTGTGGAAACAAGGGAACCCACTGAACCCGCCGCCGCGCCTGCGCCGACGGAAGATAAAAACGCGGCGATGAGGAAAGGGAAGAAGGCATGATCGACACCCTGCTCCATGAAAAAATCGCCGCCCGCCTGAGCCACGTTGCTCCGGCTATTCCGGTCGGCATCTCTAACCGCCACGTCCATCTGGCGCAGCAGGACGTCGAAGCGCTGTTTGGCAAGGGCTACGTCCTGACGCCGTTTAAACCGCTGCGCCAGCCGGGGCAGTTCGCGGCCCAGGAGTGCGTCACCGTGGTCGGTCCGAAGGGCTCGCTCACCCAGGTGCGCGTCCTCGGCCCAACCCGCCCGGTATCGCAGCTGGAAATCTCCCGCGCCGACTGCTTTACCCTCGGCATCAAAGCGCCGGTTCGTGAATCCGGCCAGTTGGAGAACGCGGGCAGCGCGCTGCTGATCGGTCCGGCTGGCCACGTTGAGCTGCGATCTCAGGTGATCTGCGCCTGGCGGCATATCCATATGTCGCCGCAGGACGCCCGCCAGTTGAACGTCGCCAACGGCCAGAAGGTTAGCGTACGCAGCAATGGCGAACGCCAGTTGACCTTCGATGAAGTGGTGGTGCGGGTGCGCGAAGACTTCGCGCTGGAGTTTCATATCGATACCGAAGAGGCCAACGCCGCCGGCTTGAAAAACGGCGCGCAGGTCACGCTCATCGGCTAACGGAGGCTCGCCATGACCAACCAACAGATGGAAGACCTGGTTGAACGCATTATTCAGCGTCTGCGGCCGCCGGTACTGGTGATGGTGACCGCCGCGGCGGGCTACCGGCAAGCTATTCGCCAGCGGCTGGCCGGCTGCGGCGAGAGCCTACACCTGGCGCTGGAGAGCGGGATTGACGACGGCGAGCAGTGGCAGGCTATCGGTAAAACGCTGGCGGCGGCGGACTGGCAACATGCGCTGCCTTCGGCCTCGTATAAGGCGCTGCTGCTGCCGTTTCTCGACTACCCGCTGGCGGCGGATCTGCTGAAGGGTTCCCTGCACAGTCCCGTTGCCCGCCGCGTGCACGATGCCCTGTTGAGCGGCTTGCCGGTGCTGGCGCTGCGCTATCACTGCGATCCCGCTAGCGAGCTTAACCAGCTGCGGGGCGCGCAGCCTGATACCGCTTACGCCGGGCATATGCAGGCCACGCTGGCCCGCCTGGCCGAATGCGGCGTCACGCTGTGCACCATGAACGAATTGCTGGAGAAGCTGGCGTCGGGTCGCGAAGCGACGGCGGCGCCGGCGAGCAGCCCGCGGCGTTATCTCACTGTCACAGACGTGGTGAATAATCCGGCGCTGGCCTGTACCCCTGAAGCGCAGTTGACCGATGCCGCTAGCGATTTTTTAAAAAACAGAAAAAAGAACCTTACCTTAAATAGTAAACCCGGAGTTTAACTTATGTCTTCAAAAACAAAGTGTTGGCTATGGATGCTGCTGGTTATCGTTTCCGAAACCTCAGCCACCTCCACCCTCAAAATGTTCGGCAGCAGTGAAGGGATGACCAAAATGCTGCTGCTCGGGCTGCTGGTGCTGCTGTACTGCACCTGCTACTACTCGCTGTCCCGCGCGGTGAAGGATATTCCCGTCGGTCTGGCCTACGCCACCTGGTCCGGTACCGGCATCCTCGTGGTGTCGACGCTGGGAATGGCGTTTTACGGCCAGCACCCGGACACCGCCGCCATTATCGGTATGGCGGTTATCGCCAGCGGTATCGTGATCATGAACCTGTTTTCCAAAATGGGTAGCGAAGAGAGCGAGGAAGCGCCCGCGCAGCCGGCCGCTGCATCTCTGGACAAAAAAGTCGCCAACTAACAAAAAAGGAATGACCTATGTTTAACCTCGGATTTTTATGGCTGGCGCTGTCTATCGGCTCCGAAATCACCGGCACGTCGATGATCAAAAAGACCAACGGCTTCAGCAAGCTGGCGCCGTCGGTGCTGGTGGTCTGCGCCTACGGCCTGTGCTACTTCGCCCTCACCCGCGCGATGAGCACTATTCCGGTCGGCGTTGCCTACTCGCTGTGGTGCGGCTTTGGCATCGTCGGCGTCACGATTTGCTCGATGATCCTCTATAAGCAAAAACCGGATATCCCGGCCATCCTCGCCATGGTGCTGATCATCTCCGGCGGCATCATTATGAACGTCTTCTCCAGCATGTAAGCTCCGCCAGCGCCTTCATTGATTGCGGTGAAGGCGCTAAAAAACTCACTTAATAAACCGTTATTGGCGTAATAAAAAAACAAAAAACCATCGCCTGCTAATCAATAACGCTAAAAAGACGACAAGCGTCAAATTTTTATACTCCGCTTATCGATAAATAATTTTTTGTGATTTTAATCGTGGTTATTTTCTCATTTTACCTTATTTTTATGGCATCCCTTCACCCACAGAGGACGATGTCATGACGCAAAAATCGATTTATCGTCTCATTGCCCAAGGCGGCCTGGACGACTGGTATAATTTAGATCACCGCATCTCCAACGACTTCCCTCGTTAATTCTCCGCTGCTGTTCACTCTCTAAAAAAATTAATTCAGCACTGCGTTTAGTCGCTATTTGTTGCGCTTTTTATTTGTCGCCAAATAGCCAAACGCGGCACAGCATCCCCATGGAGAAAATAAATGAAACGTATCCCTGAGCCGTTCCGCATTAAAATGGTCGAAAACATTCGTATGACCACTTTTGACGATCGCGTCAAAGCGCTGGAAGAGGCGGGCTATAACCCGTTTTTGCTCAATAGCCAGGACGTGTATATCGACCTGCTGACCGACTCCGGCACCGGCGCGATGAGCGACCATCAGTGGGCCGGGCTGATGATGGGCGACGAAGCCTACGCCGGGTCGCGTAACTATCAGCATCTGTGCGAAAAGGTCAAAGAGATTATCGGCTATCCCTATACCATTCCCACCCACCAGGGGCGCGGCGCGGAGCAGATTCTGTTCCCGAGCCTGATTGCTCGCCGCAAGTCGGCGCATCCGGTGTTTATTTCCAACTTCCACTTCGATACCACCGCCGCGCACGTGGAGCTCAACGGCGCGAAAGCCATTAACGTGGTGACGCCGAAAGCCTTCGACACCACCTCGTGGTACGACTGGAAAGGCAACTTTGATATTGATTTGCTGAAAGCGACCATCGCCGAACACGGCGCGGAAAACGTGGCGGCGATTATTACCACCGTCACCTGTAACAGCTCCGGCGGCCAGCCGGTATCGCTGGCGAATATGCGCGAGGTGTATCAGATTGCGCGTCAGAATAATATTCCGGTGGTGATCGACTCCGCCCGCTTCTGCGAAAACGCCTGGTTTATTAAACAGCGCGAAGAGGGCTACGCCGATAAATCGGTGAAAGAGATTATTCTTGAGATGTACCAGTACGGCGATATGCTGACCATGTCCGCCAAGAAAGACCCGATGGTGAATATTGGCGGCCTGTGCTGCTTCCGCGATGACGAAGATCTCTTCAACGAAGTGCGCATCCGCTGCGTGCCGATGGAAGGCTTTGTCACCTACGGCGGCCTGGCGGGACGCGATATGGAGGCGCTGGCTATCGGCCTGGAAGAAGGAACCAACGAGGATTACCTCGCTTATCGCATCAATCAGGTGGAATACCTCGGCGAACGCCTGCGCGAAGGCGGCATTCCGATTCAGTATCCGACCGGCGGCCATGCGGTGTTCGTCGATGCTAAGCTGCTGCTGCCGCATATCCCACCGGAGCAGTTCCCGGCGCACGCGCTAAACAACGAGCTGTATCTGGAAGCGGGCATCCGCAGCGTGGAAATCGGCTCCCTGCTGCTGGGCCGCGATCCGCAAACCGGCAAACAGAAGGCGTCGCCGATGGAGCTACTGCGCCTGACCATTCCGCGCCGGGTTTATACCAACGATCACATGGACTATATCGCTGATGCGCTGATCGCCGTTAAGGCGCGCGCCGCCACGATTAAGGGTCTGACCTTTACCTATGAGCCGCCGGTACTGCGCCACTTCGTCGCCAGACTGAAACCGGTGAAATAAATAACGTCCTGGCGCTCTCGCAACGGGAGCGCCATTAATTTAAATCCATCTCTTTAAGCTCAATCATTCGGGTTGCGCCGGGTAGCCGTTTGCCCGCAGCCCGTTATTTACTATATAGCCACGTGAGGAATGCACCTTATGGCTACATTATCAGTCTCAAAAGCGGTCTCAACTAATACACCATCGCTGATTGGCGGAGCGATGATTATCGGCGGCACGATTATTGGCGCCGGCATGTTTTCTTTACCGGTGGTGATGTCCGGCGCCTGGTTTTTCTGGTCGCTGCTGGCGCTCATCTTTACCTGGTTTTGTATGCTGCACTCCGGGTTAATGATCCTCGAAGCCAATCTTAATTATCATATTGGCGCCAGCTTCGACACGATTACCAAGGATTTACTCGGAAACGGCTGGAATATTATTAACGGCCTGACCGTCGCCTTCGTATTATATATCCTGACCTACGCCTATATTTCCGCCAGCGGTTCAGTTATTCAGCATACTTTTGCGCAAATGGATCTCGCGGTACCGGCGCGCTTAGGCGGCCTGGCGTTCGCGCTGGTGGTCGCCTTTATCGTCTGGCTAAGTACGAAAGCGGTAAGCCGGATGACGACTATCGTACTGGGCGCTAAAATCCTCACCTTCTTTATGACCTTCGGCGGACTCATGTGGCACGTGGAGCCCGCGATTCTGTTTAACCGCGCGGAGGGCAATGCATCCTATCTACCCTACGTTGTGATGACGCTGCCGTTCTGCCTGGCTTCATTTGGCTATCACGGCAACGTCCCCAGCCTGATGAAGTACTACGGTAAAGATCCGCTTACCATTCGCCGCTGCCTGCTGCTCGGCACGCTGATGGCGCTGGTGCTGTATATCATCTGGCTGGTCGGCACGATGGGCAATATTCCGCGCCCGGCGTTTATCGCTATCGCCGAAAAAGGCGGCAATATCGACGTGCTGGTGCAGACCTTAAGCGGCCTGTTGAACAGTTCGACCCTCGATTTATTGCTGACCGTCTTTTCCAACTTCGCCGTCGCCAGCTCGTTCCTGGGCGTGACTCTCGGCCTGTTTGATTATCTGGCGGATCTGTTTAAGTTTGACGATAGCCGGCTGGGGCGGTTTAAAACCGCGCTGGTGACCTTTCTGCCGCCGATCGCCGGCGGGCTGCTGTGGCCTAACGGTTTTATCTACGCTATTGGCTTCGCCGGTCTCGCCGCCACCGTCTGGGCCGCTATCGTCCCCGCCCTGCTGGCGCGCGCCTCACGCAGGCGTTTCGGCAGCCCGAACTATCGGGTATGGGGCGGCAATGCCATGATTATCCTGATTTTGTGCTTCGGCGGCGCCAACGCAATAATTCATATCTTATCCAGCTTTAACCTGCTGCCGGTTTATCGCTGAATGAAAAAGGGCTTTTACTGCCGCGGCTTTTCGTGGCAGGATAAAAAGATGAACAGAAACGTTGTCATTTCTCACCTCCGCCGTTGGTGGCTGCCTGCATAACAGGCGGCAAGATGTCACGTTTCCTCTATTCAAAGCCGCCGGAAGGCGGCTTTGTTGTTTTTGAGTGTCGCCCTTCGGCCTGATAGCATCCTAAGGAGTCACTCATGAGCACCAGCCAAACTATTCTGACCGGCGACCGTCCTACCGGCCAGCTGCACCTCGGACACTACGTCGGTTCCCTGCGCCAGCGCGTGCAGCTCCAGCATGACCACCAGCAGTTTATCCTCGTCGCGGATCTCCAGGGACTGACCGACAACGGCAGCAATCCGCAAAAAATCAGCAGCAATATCCTTGAGGTGATGGCCGATTATCTCGCCGTCGGCATCGATCCGCAGAAGACCACCATTTGCCTGCAATCCGCCCTGCCGGCGCTGGCCGAACTCAGCGCGCTGTATATGAATATCGTCACCGTCGCCCGGGTTGAACGTAATCCGACGGTAAAAAATGAAATCGCTCAGAAGGGGTTTTCCCGCTCGCTGCCGGTGGGATTTTTAGCCTATCCCATTAGCCAGGCCGCCGATATCACCGCCTTTAAGGCCGAACTGGTGCCGGTCGGCGACGATCAGCTACCGATGATTGAACAGACCAACGAGATCGTGCACAAAATGAATAGCCTGACGACGACGCCGATCTTACGGCACTGCAAAGCGCTGCTCAGCGACGTCAGCCGCCTGCCGGGCATCGATGGCAATGCCAAAATGTCGAAATCGCTGGGGAACACGCTCACCCTTTCGGCCAGTGAAGAGGAGATCCATCGTGCGGTCAGCGCCATGTACACCGACCCGAATCACCTGCGGGTCGCCGACCCGGGTCAGGTAGAAGGCAACGTGGTGTTTACTTATCTTGATGCCTTCCATACCGATAAAACCTTCGTGGCCGAGATGAAAGCCCACTATCAGCGCGGAGGGCTGGGAGACAGGCAGTGCAAAAACGCGCTGGAGACCTGCTTACAGGAGCTGCTGGCGCCGATACGCGAACGCCGGGCGACCTATATTCAGGATAAAGGCATGCTGCTGGCGCTGCTGCGCCGGGGAAGCGAGCGGGCGCATCTGCTGACACAACGGACGCTGCATGAAGTGAAACGCGGCCTGGGGCTGCCGGTGCTGTTCTGAGGCACGGAGATCTCGCCGCATTGAAATCCGCTGCCGCATCTCTCCCGGGGGCGGCGCTCGACGCGCTTTGCCCGGGCTACAGGTTCACAGCCGTCTGCAGCCAGGTAGCCCGAACAGGCGCAGCGTGCCGCCTCCGGGATGGCGCCCGACCGGAAGATATTCTGCGGTTTATTCCCCAGTGGTGGCTGTCGCCTTACCGGGCTACGGGTTTACTGCCGTCTGCGATCAGGTAGCCCGGACAGGCGCAGCGCGCCGCCTCCGGGAAGGGCTCGGCAGATTAATTCCCGTCGCCTTCATGCAGCTTCACGCAGTTGCGCCCATCGCGCTTGGCGACGTACAGTGCGCTGTCGGCGTCGCGCAGCAGAAGATTGTAGTCCGGGTGACCGGTGTGGACGGCGTAGCCGATGCTGGCGGTAATCGAAATCTCATTGTCAGCGCCAACGCTAAACGCCAGCTGGCTGATTTTTTTACGCAGCCGTTCAAGGATAGTAAAGGCTTCCGCGGCGCCGGTCTCCACCAGCACCAGCAGAAACTCCTCGCCGCCGTAGCGGAAGATATAATCGCTGGATCGAATATTATCGCTGAGCAGCTCCGCAACATGCTTGATGGCCCGGTCGCCGACCATATGGCCCCAGCTATCATTGATCTCTTTAAAGTGGTCAATATCGATAATCGCCACCGTCATCGGCAGCTCATACTCCATCGCCAGCGTCACTTCATGCTTGAGGACAACCGGCAGATAGCGACGGTTCAGCAGGCTGGTCAGCGAATCCTTACCGCTTTGCATCTGCGACAGGCTGCTAAAGAGTACCCCCAGCTGGCTGCCGATCTGCTGGCAATGGATATGAATCCCCTGCAGCAGAGCCTGCGTATTTTTATACTCAGAACCGTCAGACGAGGATTTCCAGGCGGATAACAGCGCATCCACTTTGCTAATTAAATCGGCGATCTCCTCCATTTGCGGATTTTTGTTAAAATAACGCACGCATTTATGGCGGAACCACAGACCAAATTCCGAATCAGATAATAACGCGCCGTTAATATCTGTCTTATTATCGCTAACGATATTAAAAATAGCGCTATTTTCCCATCCGGAGAGCGAGGCCTGCTGCTTGCCATATTCCAGCGGCACGTTATCCATCAGGCTGTACAGGCGGTAGGCCTCTTCATTTTTTGTCGCCCTATAGTGTGACAAAGTATAGGCATGACACATCATCTCTACCGCCATGTTAATGGCCATGATGGCGTAGTAGATGGCGGCGACGCTGGTTTCGCGATCGAGGTGACTATCGCGGATATTTTCAATCAGCCCGGCTTTCAGCTGGCGCGCGCCTCGAAGCACGGCCTCTGCAGGGATACCGATACGCGAATGGATGCTGCCGATCAGGTACTGCCGCTCCGCCAGCGCCTGCAAATTTTCTTTCTCACACATCAGGATATCTTTCACCCACCCGGCCAGCGAGCTGCTGAGCCGCTCCTGGGCTAAATCATAGGTAAGATGCCTGGCGATATCCGGGTCCTGAAAAATAAAGTCATAGAAACGGGTCGCTAACGCCTCCGCCTGCTGCCCGGCTATATTTTTTAAGTACCGCCTTCACCTCCGGCGTCAGGCTGTCGTACAGCGGCAACCATTCCTTAAAAATAATTGAGATATATTTTTGGCTTTCATCTTTCATTGAATAAAGCGCTCGCCTGGCGTGAGTGTATTTTCAGGGCCGGAGATCATACAACAGTTCTCCTGGAGCAACCAGATTAAAAATGCGCCAGTTCCCCACCAATAATATCCTCAGGTTATTAGCGTTGTGCGGTAGCTTATAAGTATGATGATTTAATGAAGCGCTATGAGATTGTATGAGCGACTCCCCGAGGCATTAAACCCAAATAGTATTATGGGTAATATTGGCGTATCGGTCCGCGGCTGTTTTTATGTTAACCCAGCGACAAGTCCATGTTTTTTATATAGACATAATTAGTGCGGGTGTTAGTATTGCATTGACGGTAGCAATAAATATGCGTGTTTCATTTAAGGCGAGGATTGCTGATGATGACCACATTAATCGCACCTCTTTCCGACCGGTTCGCCGCGCAGCAGGATTCACGCGCCGGTTGGCCTTGCCCCCCATTCCTCCCTTTCCTGAAGAGACGATACTTCGCTACGCGGAGGAGAAGCGCGCACCACTCAGCCTATGGAACAAAGCGAGTCGCGTATGGACAAAATCAAACGGCGTTGGGTTGGATACGTTATTGGTTTAGCGGTGGTGATTGCCGCGGCGGCATGGTGGATGCTGCGCCCGCCGGGGATTCCAGCGGGCTTTGCCAGCAGCAACGGTAGAATTGAAGCCACGGAAGTCGATATCGCCACCAAAACCGCCGGACGTATCGAGACGATCCTGGTCAAGGAGGGGCAGTTTGTTCGCCAGGGCGACGTCCTGGCCCGCATGGATACCCGCGTGCTCAACGAACAACGGCTGGAGGCCGCCGCGCAAATCAAGGAAGCAGAGAGCGCGATTGCCGCCGCGAAAGCCCTGCTCGACCAGCGCCAAAGCGAAATGCGCGCTACGGAAGCGGTGGTGAAGCAGCGGCAGGCGGAGCTGAACTCCTCGGCTAAACGACACGTCCGCTCCAGCACGCTCTCGCAGCGCGGCGCGGTCTCCGCGCAGCAGCTGGATGACGACCAGGCGGCGGCAGAAAGCGCCAGGGCGGCGCTGGAATCCGCCAAAGCGCAGGTCTCTGCCGCCAGGGCCGCGATTGAGGCGGCGCGAACCAGTATCATTCAGGCGCAAACCCGGGTCGAGGCCGCCCAGGCGACCGAACGGCGGATTATCGCCGATATCGACGATAGCGAGCTGAAAGCACCGCGCGATGGTCGTATTCAGTACCGCGTGGCCGAACCGGGAGAGGTGCTGGCGGCGGGCGGCCGGGTGCTGAATATGGTCGACTTATCCGATGTCTATATGACCTTCTTCCTGCCGACCGAGCAGGCGGGCCTGCTGGCGCTGGGCAGCGAAGCGCGAATTATCCTCGATGCCGCGCCGAATCTGGTGATCCCCGCCAATATCAGTTTTGTCGCCAGCGTGGCGCAGTTTACGCCCAAGACGGTGGAAACCAGCGACGAAAGGCTGAAGCTGATGTTCCGCGTGAAAGCCCGCATTCCGCCGGCGCTGCTGGCGGAGCATCTGGAGTATGTGAAGACCGGGCTGCCCGGGATGGCCTGGGTTCGTCTGGATAACCAGCAGACGTGGCCTGAAGCGCTGACGGTGAGGCTACCGCAATGAAAACCGTCGCCCGCCTGGAAAACGTCAGCCAGCGCTTTGGCGCAACCGTCGCGCTGAAGGACATTACGCTGAGCATTCCCGCCCGCTGTATGGTGGGCCTGATCGGGCCAGACGGCGTGGGCAAGTCCAGCCTACTATCGCTGATTTCCGGCGCGCGCGTGATTGAGCGCGGCAACGTCATGGTGCTCGGCGGCGACATGCGCGATGTGCGTCACCGCCAGGACGTTTGCCCAAAAATCGCCTGGATGCCCCAAGGGCTGGGGAAGAACCTCTACCACACCCTATCGGTCTATGAAAACGTTGATTTCTTCGCCCGTCTGTTCGGCCATGATAAAGCCGAACGCGACATCCGTATCAATGAACTGCTCCAGAGTACCGGCCTGGCGCCGTTTCGCGACCGTCCGGCGGGGAAACTCTCCGGGGGGATGAAGCAGAAGCTCGGCCTGTGCTGCGCGCTTATTCACGACCCGCAGTTGCTGATCCTCGATGAACCTACCACCGGCGTCGATCCCCTCTCGCGGGCGCAGTTTTGGGATCTGATCGACAACATTCGCCAGCGTCAGCCGGAGATGAGCGTACTGGTCGCCACCGCTTACATGGAAGAGGCGGAGCGCTTTGACTGGCTGGTAGCCATGAACGCGGGGGAAGTTCTGGCGACCGGCAGCGCCGATGAGCTTAAAGCGCACACGGCAAGTCAGACGCTGGAGCAGGCGTTTATCGCCCTGCTTCCCGACGCTCAACGCCTGGCGCATAGAGAGGTGATCATCCCGCCGCGCCATACGGATGAAGACGAAATTGCGATTGAAGCGCGCGGGCTCACCATGCGCTTCGGTAATTTTGTCGCCGTTGACCACGTGAATTTTCGTATCGCCCGCGGCGAGATTTTCGGCTTCCTCGGCTCCAACGGCTGCGGCAAATCAACGACCATGAAAATGCTGACCGGGCTGCTACCGGCCAGCGAAGGCGAAGCGTGGCTGTTTGGCCAGCCGGTCGACCCCAGAGACATCGAGACCCGCCGCCGCGTCGGCTATATGTCGCAGGCCTTTTCCCTCTACAGCGAACTGACCGTGCGGCAAAACCTCGAACTGCATGCGCGCCTGTTCCATATCCCGAAAGCGGAAATCCCCGGACGGATCGCCGAAATGAGCCAGCGCTTTATGCTGGAAGAGGTAGAAGACACTCTACCCGCTTCGCTACCATTAGGTATCCGTCAGCGGCTCTCGCTGGCAGTCGCGGTGATCCACCGTCCAGAAATGTTAATCCTTGATGAACCCACCTCCGGCGTCGATCCGGTAGCCCGGGATATGTTCTGGCAGCTGATGGTCGATCTAGCCCGCCAGGACCGGGTAACGATTTTTATCTCCACCCACTTTATGAATGAAGCGGAACGCTGCGATCGCATTTCGCTGATGCATGCCGGAAAAGTGCTGGCCAGCGATACGCCGCAGGCGCTGGTCGAACAGCGCGGATCGGCCAGCCTTGAAGAGGCGTTTATCGCCTGGCTGCAGGAAGCAGCAGATACCGCCCAGCCGCCTGATGCGAAAGCCGCGCCGGTTCCCGCGATAGAACACAAAACCGAAAGCGTGGCGCCGCGCCAGACGTTTAGCCTGCAGCGCTTGTTTAGCTACAGCCGCCGTGAAGCGCTTGAGCTGCGCCGCGATCCGGTGCGATCGACCCTGGCCCTGCTCGGCACCGTGATCCTGATGTTCATCATGGGCTACGGGATCAGTATGGACGTCGAAGATCTGCGATTCGCGGTGCTCGACCGCGACCAGACCGTCAGCAGCCAGGGCTGGTCGCAAAATATCGCCGGTTCGCGCTACTTCATCGAACAGCCGCCGCTGCAAAGCTATAGCGAACTGGACAGAAGAATGCGCAACGGCGAGCTGGCGGTGGCTATCGAAATTCCGCCCAATTTTGGCCGCGATATCGCCCGTGGAACGCCGGTGCAAATTGGCGTGTGGGTGGACGGCGCCATGCCGAACCGCGCGGAGACGGTGCGCGGCTACGTCCAGGCCATGCATCTGGCCTGGCTGCAGGAGATGGCCGGTCGCCAGTCCAGCCCAAACCGCGATACGTCACTGATTTCCATCGAAACCCGCTACCGCTATAACCCGGATGTGAAAAGCCTGCCGGCGATTGTCCCGGCGGTAATTCCGCTGCTGTTGATGATGATCCCGGCGATGCTCAGCGCGCTTAGCGTGGTCCGCGAGAAAGAGCTCGGCTCAATTATCAATTTGTACGTGACGCCAAGCACCCGCAGCGAATTTCTGCTGGGTAAACAGATGCCGTATATCGTGCTGGGGATGTTCAACTTCTTCCTGCTCTGCGCGCTGTCGGTGTTTGTCTTTGGCGTACCGCATAAGGGGAGTTTTCTGACGCTCACCCTCGCCGCGCTGCTCTACGTCACTATCGCCACCGGGCTTGGCCTGCTGATCTCCACCTTTATGAAAAGCCAGATTGCGGCGATTTTCGGCACCGCGATCATTACGCTTATCCCGGCGACGCAGTTCTCCGGGATGATCGACCCCGTCGCCTCGCTGGAAGGGCCCGGCCGCTGGATTGGCCAGATTTATCCAACCAGCCACTTTCTGACCATCGCGCGCGGAACGTTCTCCAAGGCGCTGAATCTGACGGACCTGTGGGGATCCTTTATTCCGCTGCTTATCGCGGTTCCGCTGGTGCTGGGCCTGAGCGTGTGGCTGTTGAAAAAACAGGAGGGATAATGCGTGGATTACGCAATATTTATAATTTGGGGATGAAAGAGCTACGCAGCCTGCTGGGCGATAAAGCGATGCTGACGTTAATTGTCTTTGCTTTTACCGTCTCGGTGTACTCCTCCGCAACCGTGATGCCGGGTTCACTACATCTGGCGCCCATCGCTATTGCTGACATGGATAAGTCGCAGCTTTCATCGCGTATTATCAATGGTTTTTATCGGCCCTGGTTTTTGCCGCCGGCGCTGATCACCGCTGATGAGATGGACGCCGGGCTGGATGCGGGACGCTATACCTTCGCCATCAATATTCCGCCGGATTTCCAGCGCGACGTTCTGGCCGGACGCCAGCCCGAGCTGCAGGTTAACGTCGACGCGACGCGTATGAGCCAGGCGTTTACCGGCAATAGCTATATCCAGAATATCGTCACCGGCGAGGTGAACAGCTTTGTCACCCGCTACCGGGATAACGGCTCGCTGCCGGTTGAGCTGGCCGTCAGAATGCGTTTTAACCCGAACCTGGAACAGGAGCGTTTCGGCGCCGTCATGGCAATTATCAACAATATCACCATGCTGGCGATCGTGCTGACCGGCTCGGCGCTGATACGCGAGCGAGAACATGGCACCGTAGAGCACCTGCTGGTTATGCCGGTCACGCCGTTTGAGATCATGATGGCGAAGATATGGTCAATGGGGCTGGTGGTGCTGGTGGTTTCCGGACTCTCCCTGCTCCTGATGGTTCAGGGCGTGCTGCAGGTACCGATAGAGGGCTCAATTCCGCTCTTTATGCTTGGGGTCGCCCTGAGCCTGTTTGCCACCACCTCGATCGGCATTTTTATGGGTACGGTGGTGCGTTCCATGCCGCAGCTGGGGCTGCTGATGATTCTGGTGCTGTTGCCGCTGCAGATGCTTTCCGGCGGCTCCACACCCCGGGAAAGTATGCCGCAGGCTGTGCAGGATATTATGCTCACCATGCCGACAACCCACTTTGTCAGTCTGGCGCAGGCCATTCTTTATCGCGGCGCGGATTTCTCCATCGTCTGGCCGCAGTTTCTGACGCTGCTGGCTATCGGTGGGGTGTTTTTTACTGTCGCGCTACTGCGTTTTCGCAAAACGATCGGTGAGATGGCCTGAGTCAACGCCGGTGCCGCTCCCTGCGGTCCCAGCATCGGCGTTATTTATTTCGATTCATAAAGCGCCGCAGAGCCCAGGTGAACCCCATCGCCATGCTGAACAGGATAAACAACAGCAGCACCCAGCTGACGGAAATTCTCAGTAGCGCGCTTAGCGTCATAAGTGGCTGAAGATACACGGTAAAGGAGTGATCGATAGGCTTTCCCAGCAGAACCATCAGTCCATCTGTTAACCAGACAAGCGCCCGACAAACCAGCCAGATGATCGCTGGCCAGCAGAGCAAGACCAGAAAGGTAAAACGCTCCCGGATATAATTTATTAGTTGGCGCAGAGGAGGCCAGTTAATCAGAATTTTCATTTATATTCTCATATTGCCAGCCGGTAACATGCATTATCCGTCGAAGGACGTTACCGGGTTAGCTTCCATACAGGCAATGCACTCTATGTTTTTAGCAAATTTGAATTAACTTAAACCAGATCGAGTTAACAAAGTGTTAAGGACACTAAGTCATTTCGCAGAAAAAGTCCAGCGGTTATACTTGCTGCCCGGCATGATGAGGAGGTTTCGTATCTATTTGTTAACCTGATTACATTAGAGTAACTTAATAATTAAGCTGGAAATATTCTTAATATAATTCATATTAAATATTAAGAAACGAATTTATATATATTTTTATTTTCATATAAAACACATATCAATATAAAAACCGCCTTCATAAAGTTATTTTATTCAGAATAATAAATTCCTTGCAGGCTATTTCTCAATAAAAAAGGGTTGAAAGAGCACTATTTTTTTCGTCATCGCTGCTGATAATCATTTCCCCTGACGGCTCGCCTCAATATTCATCGTTCTCGTTGCGAGTCCAGACAAAACATGAAAACCACTTTATTTTCAATGGGATATCAATCAATGCTGTTTTAATACGGCGGATACCCCATCACAATAGCCGTTCGGCTGATGCGTTCGGTAATGTTAGGTATTGCTGTATATCAGCTGCTGAAACGGCCGAAATCGTCCCATAAGGTAAACTAAAGAAACAGCCCGCTGCGTCATTTTTATACCTTAGCCACGCTTTAACCGGAGGGAGGGCGTATGACCAGCTTCAGGCTGGAATACATCAGCGCTGTCGGTAACGTGATAGCACTTTGCCGTAATTTCTCAGGCCACGAAAACGCAAAAAGCCCATCCGTCAGGATGGGCTCTTCACTTAATTGATGCCTGGC
>ENA-UOZF01000118-UOZF01000118.1-food-metagenome-genome-assembly--contig:-NODE-118-length-31727-cov-20.044235_pt1 | contig 31727 bp, 23 predicted proteins | sample MGYA00249869_ERZ772725 | MGnify/ENA primary metagenome ERZ772725 (study PRJEB29005, sample SAMN08379455) | food metagenome | isolation source: cheese spiked with Escherichia coli O103 | study: EMG produced... | reverse complement strand
GTTATTCGTACCGAGGCATGAAGATGAAAGAGGAACATATCGTTCCGCTTAGTCGGCAGGCGATGATTTTATTGAATCAGTTAAAGCAGATTAGTGGTGATAAAGAGCTGCTTTTTCCGGGGGATCACGACGCAACTAAGGTTATGAGTGAAAACACCGTAAACAATGCATTGCGTGCCATGGGTTATGATACGAAAACTGAGGTCTGTGGGCATGGTTTTAGGACGATGGCGCGTGGTGCTTTGGGTGAGTCAGGGTTATGGAGTGATGATGCGATTGAGCGCCAGTTAAGCCACTCAGAACGTAACAATGTTCGTGCGGCGTATATTCATACTTCTGAGCATTTGGAAGAGCGTCGGCTTATGATTCAGTGGTGGGCTGATTATTTGCAAGAGTGTTATAAAGGGCCAATAACGCCATACGAATTTGCAAAGAAATCTCAGTAGAAAACATAAAATCTATTAGTTGTGATAGATATCACTTTGTTTTTATTGAAATATAACGAGGTTTATGCATCATAGGGCATAGTGCAAGTATATAAATAGATAACAAGCTAATAATTTTTCAAGATAATTATATTAAGAGGTGTTTAATGGAAGTTAACGTGGTCACCATTGTTTTGGGGGTGTGTTTGTTTGCTGCTATCGTTGCCGTGCCTGTATGGAAAATAAGCGCAAGATTTTTCTTCAAAGGAGGAGTAAAAAATAAACTCAAAAATGTTTCAATTAATGGCGATTATACTGGTCGAGATAAGAAAAATTAATAAGGCCATTGTATGGGTATTTTTAATAGGCTGAAAAATGTTTTTGTAAATGGTGATTATGTTGGAAGGGATAAAATTGTCTATAATACAGAACCCACTCAGCTAATGCTATTGCAAGAGGAGTATCAGGAAGAGTTTAAAAATAGGCAAATTTGCACAGAAATGATTGATGAACTGAATCATTATAATACCAAAAAAAGTAAAGTGCGTGATTTGGAAGTTAAACTTAATGCTGCTGGGTACTCTTCCTTTCTTGACGAAGCTCGCGAGTTAAAAGAGTTGGTTTCGAAATTAATTATACAATATCAGCATTATCGCTCAGCACAGAAAATAATCGCTTTTTTATTGTCAGACGTTCATTCAATTTTTCAATACAGAATAAAACCTCATATAGTAAATAAACAACAAGAGGCACAGATCCTTGAATTAATATATTTATATATAGAGTGTGAACTGAGTAGAAAGTTAGGTATAAATGCCTTGGAGATATATAATAGACAATTGCGTGGTATGGTTTTCTTCCTTACAGGAAACTGTCATTTGGAGTGGGAATAATGTTATTATATAACAAGGCATTTGATATCAATCATACTATTCTAAGAATGTCTTCATGGCTGCTAAATAGCTCTGAGCCGTTAATAAGTCTTGAGGGTATAAGAATATTTGACTTCTTAATAGCATTTCCTGAGTACATATCCAAGTTATCACTAGGGAAAGAATTAGTGAAGGAAAGAAATAAGTTCAAAAGGTTTTCTAACCCTTATAATGCTTTTGATCCTCAATCCTTGTTTCAGCAAATGGAAGGGGTGCAAAAATCTGCAATTTGTTCTTTAGTAACAGCATCAGTTTTAGTAGAAATTAATAATGAATTATATGAAATAAAAAAAGATAAGTTATATGCGATTGGATTTACCAAAACCAATCTTTTTGATAGCATAAACGAAGATGTGATCTCATTTATCAGTAACAATCTTGAGACATTACCTGTAACGGGAATAACTGGACTTAAGGCCGCTAGCAAATTAATGAGTTTTAAATATGATCGTATATAATCCCACATTGAATATTAAAAAACTTTACGCATTCAAGGATGGTAAAGAGGTCATACACTTGAAGTTTCATAATGGGCTGAATGTCATATATGGCTCGAACGGAAGCGGAAAAACCTCGGCAATTCAGTTACTCGCGTATGTTCTTGGTTCTACGATCTATAATTGGAAAGAAGAAGCAGGGAGTTGTGATTACGTTATAGCTGAAATTTACGCAAATGAGTCTACTATAACCATTCGTCGTGAGATAAGTGACACAATGGCAGGTATGAGCATTTTTTTTGGTACATATGAAGAAAGTATCAAAGCAGGGAAAACTGGATGGTTTAGCTACCCCTACGCAATTTCTACTAACAAGGAAAGTTTTTCACAACGTATCTTTGAAATCTTAAACATACCTGAGGCTAAATCTGACGGGATTAATAATCTTACTTTACATCAAATCCTAAGGCTGGTGTATAACAACCAATCTGATTCTGCAACAAGTATATTTAACGACGAGAAGTTTGATTCCGCAATAAAACGAGAGTTTGTAAGTAATTATTTGCTCGGTTTGTATGATGATGATCTTTATAATAATAAATTAGAGTATATTAAAAAAGAAAAAGAGCTAACAAAAACAATAGCTGAGTTAAAGGGTTTACTATTATTAATAGATGGTCAAGATCTTGATTTTAAATCTGATAATTTAGATAGCTTATCTGAACAATTACAGGGAAAGATCGATTCTATAATTGAAGAAATTGAAAAGTATAAAGAGTTAGATACACGGATAAAATTTAGTAATGAAGTTAAGGCAATTAGTGCAGAACAATTAGTGAAGGATAAGAACAAGCTTATTGCCTTGGAGGTTGAATTAAGCCAAATACAATATAATATTGTTGATTCAACCAAATTTATTGAAGAATTACAAAATAAATTACTTGCTATTAATGATTCAATTAAATTTAATAGTTCATTCAAGTTTAAAGAGTTCGATACCTGCCCATCATGTTTTACTAAGTTGCCAACTGCTCATGATGATAGTAAATGCTCTCTATGTGGTACAGAAGACCCGGATTCGGCAAAGCAAATTAATTATGCTAGAATGAAAAATGAAATAATGATTCAAATCAACGAGTCACAAAATCTTTTGGAAAGGAATAAAATAAAGAGTGGTGAGATCTCAAAGCAAATAAAATGCTTAAAAAGTGGAATGCGGAAAGAAGTTAACAAAGTTTCGGTTGTTAGTTCATCTTTGAATTCCCATGATGATAGCTTACTTTATAGTAAATATAAAGAGATTGGAGAGCTTGAAGAAAGACTAGATACTTTAGGTCGTATGGAGTCCGTTTATTCAAAAATTAAAACACTTCAGACTCTCCGCGATAGCTTACAAGCCAGAGTTACATTTTTACAAGAAAACATTAGTAAAAAAGAACATGATCTTCAGTTAAAAATGCCAGCACTGAAAGAGAAAGTCAGTGAATATATGGAAGAAGTTTTAACTAAAGATGTCGAAAATATTGATGATCCTCATGATAAAGCTGAATTTAGTAACATAACTAGCATCGACTTTGATCTGGCTTCAAATAGGATTGTTGTCAATAATAAAGTCTCATTCTCTGAGAGCTCAATGTACTATCTTAATAATGCCCTGCATATAGCATTGCTAAAATTAAGTTTGGTTGATCCTAATGTAAGATTTCCACGTCTTTTAATTCTGGACGGTATAGAAAATGGTGGCATGGAAGATGCTCGCTCACAGGGTATCCAAAAAACTTTAAAAGAAATTTCTGATGAGTTTTGCGGGGTTCGGCATCAGATTATTATTACAACTAAAGGAATATACCATGCCGTTGATAATGATAAATATCGAGTTGGAGAAAAATTTACTTCATCAAATCGTAGTTTAAATATGTGATTTTGAACAGGTGCGGCTTTAGCTGCACTTGTCTTTTGAATAATAATATATCGCAATTATTAATTCCGTGTAACTTTATTATTGTCTATGTTATTTATAGATGTTGGCGTTATATTATCGGTCGATAATGGATTTGAGCTATTTTAGGTTAGTTAAAGTTGTTTTAAAAATTCGATAAAGAAAATAATTTGATACTCACAAATCCTTTCTTAGCATACTTAAAGTACCTCTTACGCGCGCAGCCCCGCCCGCCTGCCCGCTTCGCTTAACAGACTGGTTTTCATGCACCCCGTAAACCGTCTCAGAAGCCACCACACAAGGGCTTTCGCGTCAAAAATGGCGCATGAGACTCATGCGTTTTCATGCGCCATAGATATGCACTCATACGCTCTCAGGCCAGCCAGGGAAAAGGCGTAAAAAATCCCGGTACTGGACCGGGACTTCGTGGTCGTATTTTGCTAATCAGACAGGAATTTGCTGACGGTTTGACAGCTTTGACGCGGAGCCATAGCGATTGAGTGTTTGCTGTTGTTTTTCCGGTATTTTTGCTTTGTCTGATTCCTGTTCATTGCACTGAGGCTTCATAATGATCGTATCCACGCTTTCCAGTGCGGTAAATGTGCAGGAACATTCCAGATTCTGGCACTGATACCATGAGCGTTTAACCGACGGAGCTTCATAGGCGCTGGTTCTGGCGTGAGCGACCGCGCCACATTCAGGACACTTCAGGGCCATATCAGCACACTCCTTTTTCATTAAGTCGGTTAAGGCGGGCCAGGAAAACTTTATGTTGTGCCGGGGTGAAACTGGCTGAAGCATCAGCGCGCATTGATGCATCCACCGTTAATCCGGTTTCGTCGATAATGCTCTTATATGCTGCTGAAATTACCGGAGTACGGACTTCCGTTTGTCGGGCGACAGCGGTTCGTAATATTTTCATTGCCGCCTCAAGCCCGTATGGTGCACAAAGAAAAGGAGCCAGAGCGTCAGTGAGTGCATCACCATGCTCGCTCATGAAGTTTTCAGTTGCGCTTGTAACACAGCTTTCCAGCACAATCTGGTGAGCATAAAGACCATCCCGGGCGGCACAGTTAATCTGCCATTCGAGGAGTGCAAGACGCTCACGAAGATCCTCAAGTTGGCTGGCATATGCTGCGGGTTTTTCTTCAGTATCCAGCAAAGCAGCCAGACGAAGCTGGCTGGTACTTTGCACATTACGTAGTGTCAGCCAGCTTTTTATTGCCGCGCGGTAATCGTTGAGAGCTTCCTGAGTAATGGTTCCGGTATTCATTCCTTCTCGCCCCCTTTAGCCATGTCACGCTGTTTAAGCATCCGGGAACGTGCTGCAGGGCTGGGTGATTGTCTGGCATCCTGTATGGCTTTATCGTCCGCATAAATGCTGATCCCCGGCAGGGCAATATCATCCGTTGAAGATACGTTACAGAACAGTGCCGGAGTGGTGAGTTGCTTGCTGATAAATTGCTTCAGCACACTTTCGGGGTCGTTTACGGTATGAACTACACCGATAACAGAAGATGCGCTTCGGCCCAGAGTCATTTTCAGCAGTCCAAGGATCTGAATAAGTTTCTGGCCGTGTTCCTTCATAAACTCATTCCAGAGCCACACTGCATGAGTTTCAATCAGGTGATTATGTTCGCTGATGTAGCGGTTTGCAGCATCCGCAGTTTTCCATGGCAGGAATTCATTTTCTGCAGCCTGAGCAGCCAGCAAATCTTCGAACTCATCCAGTGTTTCGCGTCCGAGGGCGATTTCTGCCCGCAGTTTTTTCATTCGTGGCGTCATATTCCCCTGATTCTCACGAAACAGGTTTCGCCATTCATCATTAAGCGCCTGCGTCTCCGTTTTTGTATCTTCCTGACGTTTACGGATAGTTTCAGTCATTGCAGCGGCTTCGGTTTGTTTTCGCCGTTCTTCCTGCCAGACAGCTTTTGCTGCCTTAACTTTTTCCACCGCTTCGCGAATTTTCGGCGGGAGGGTGGGGGTAATGTTTGCATCAGAGATCTGGTTAACAGTTGTCATGGCTGCTCCGGTAGTGTTTTGTTGTTGTGTCAATTGTGCCGGGGTCCATACAAGCGCACTACCGAGGAGGATTGTGTCAGTGACTGAACAATGACCTTGTTCTGGCTAGCCAGAGAAAGGTGTCATGTCTGATCTATACGCTTCCTTTAATACATACTATTCACTACTGTTCACTTCAATAAAAATATAGTAAATACATGTGGTTAAGTGGTGTAGTGTTTTAATTAAAGTGATCATCTACTGTTCATGACTGTTCACAGAGATAAAATTAAACATATATTTTTTTTTCATATAAGTCGCGATATTTATTTCAGTTTATTACTGGATCTTTTCTCCTCACCAATATTCACCAGTATTCAATACATATTCTATGTAAAGAATAAAAGATGTCTTATGTCTGTTTAATAATTAAACATTCAACCTCCCTGCACTCAGTTGCATTTCAGGAAAATATTCATAAAAATGAATTTGTCTGATGTTCATTAAACACATCCGGATACATGCGGAAGTAAGATGGTAATTTAATTTCTTTAATCATCGGATTTATTGATACATATGGTGAGCTGTTTATTTTTGGCCGTTTTTGGCTCTTTTATTAATCAGGTGTTGTCTTAGTGCTTATGATGTAACGCCCTGAATGATATGGGCTGGTTCAGATTTGAGCTGTGATCCTGCCTAGTGTAATAGACTTTTTTATTATTGATGCTCCTTATTATATTCCATAAAGGAATTGTTTGTTTTTGTTCGTTTCATACGGTTTTTAGCTGTTTTATTTTTTGAGAAATCAACATTTCACACAAAATAAATAAAGCATGCGCGAGCCGCTTATATAAACATAATAAGGAGCTACCTGAATCCGCATGGAATTGCCCGGACTGTTGTAAACATATTAGAGAGGTAGCCAGATGAATAGTATTTCCGTTTCCACCCCGGCACCAGCTGCTCCGGTGCTCCCGGTTCCGGCTCAGCAGGAGCGCTTCATACGATTACCTGAAGTGATGCACCTTTGCGGGCTATCCCGTTCAACCATCTACGACCTTATCAGCCGCGATGCCTTCCCGCAGCAGATATCCCTGGGTGGAAAAAATGTGGCCTGGGTACAGTCGGAGGTCAGTGCATGGATGGCGGCGCGAATTGCTGCCCGCGAGCAAGGAGGCCATGCGTGAAACTTGCTTTGCAGTCTCATCTCCTTTTTTCTGGCTTGCGTCCTGATATCTTTTCCAGGTATAGTTTTCCCGCTGCCGCAAAATCGGCTGCCGGGCGTAGGAACCCGAGTTACTTATTGGCGACACCAGACGCGCCGTGCGTCTTTTTTTACGTCGTTGCTCAGGCACACCCATTTTTCGGGCTGCGGTGCTTATACCTTAGCCCCTTTCAGATAATGGTGGTCCGGGCGGGGCAGCCTTCGGGCTGGCCGGTTTCCAATAAGGCCGGTATTCCTACCCCCGTTCGGGTCACCACCCATGAGCGTAGGAACTCCGGTGGTGGCATTTACCGCTACTTATTGGAGGTTGCCCTTATGGCTACGATCCTCGCCCCGTCACATCCTCAATTTATATTTGTTTTTGCCGCCGTTCGTCGTGCAGAACGTAAACCACGTATCAGTATGCTGCGTATCATCGCCAGCAATGAGCATCATGCACGTCTTTCACTGGTCCATGAGTATGTGCTTTGTCTTGCTGCTCGCCTGCCTGTCCGGGAGGTGATCTAATGAATCACGCCGCAATCTCTTATGACGATATTCTCCGCCTGAAGCATCTTCGTAACGTGGGAGAGTTTGTCACCGGAATGGCTGTTCTTCAGGATTGCTACGAAAAACCTGCCAGTGCTCAATGTGAACAACTGGTTTCCCTGATTTATCTGATGACAGAGCAGCTTGATGGCGTGGTACAGCGTTGCCAGGATGACCTCATGAACATGGAGGTGGTGCAATGAAATCACGTACTCTTTCCCTTTCACTTCGGGTAGCGTTGTATCGCCGCGCGGTAGCCTGCGCCTGGTTGAGTGCCTGCTATCAGCAAAACCGCCATCTGCAGCTCACTCTGGATGAAATTGAAACCGCTATTGCCCGTGAGCTTGAAGGATTTTATCTGCGACAGCACGGGCAAACAAAAGGCATGGAAATCGCCTGCGCCCTGCTTTCAGACCTGATGGAATACGGCCCTCTAATGTCCTGTCCCGCACTCTCCCAGCTCGGAATAGCCGTAATGGATGAGTTATGCGTCCGTCACATCAAAAAGCCGGTTTTACACTGAGGGAGAACTGCGTCATGTCAGGAATGAAAGTCAGTCAGGCCGTGAAGGCTGCCCGCGGTCACTGGGCTCAGATTCTGCCAGCGCTGGGCGTGAATATATTGAAAAATCGCCATCAGCCTTGCCCGGTCTGTGGCGGTAAAGATCGTTTTCGCTTCGACGATCAGGAAGGACGCGGAACATGGTTCTGCAATCAGTGCGGAGCCGGGGATGGTTTAGCGCTTGTCACCAGGGCACTGAATGTGGATATCAGTGAAGCAGCTGACAGGATACATGGACTGACACATGATCTGTCTATAGTTAATTCCGAGGTCAGGACGTTAACCGCCGATACCGATAGCGGGAAAGATGCAGCGGCAGCACTTGCCGCGCGACTGCTGCAAGCCTCGCGTGAATCTGCCGGAAACACTTATCTTACACATAAAGGTTTCCCGGAGCATATTTGCCATGAGCTGACTTCAGCTCATAAGGCCGGTGGTGTGATGTTCCGCCCCGGTGATTTGATCGTCCCACTCTATAACGCTGACGGGGAGCTGGTGAATATTCAGCTTATCAGTGGCAATGGTAGCAAGTGTTTTCTTAAAGGAGGTCAGGTTAAGGAGGCCTATCATCTGATAGAAGGGGGCGGGAGTTCTGTAAGAAGGATTTGGATTGCGGAAGGTTACGCCACGGCGCTTACCATTCATTATTTGACAGGAGAAGCTGTCATGGTGGCATTTTCGTCGGTCAACTTTCTTTCTCTGAGCAGCGTTGCCCATAATAAGTATCCTGGATATCAGTTAATTATTGCAGCGGACCGCGATCTGAATGGTTCAGGCCAGAACAGGGCTGAAACTGCTGCAAAAGCGAGTCAGTGTGACATTGTGCTGCCACCGGTTTTTGGTGACTGGAATGATGCGCTTACCCAATACGGAGAGGAATCCACCAGGACGGCAATTCTTGAGGCTTTGAAGCCACATAACGCCAGTCCTTTCGACACAATGAGTGAAGCAGAATTCACAGCGATGAGTGTCAGCGAAAAAGCTCAGAGGGTTCGGGAGCATTACAGGGATGCACTGGCGGTTGATCCGAACGGGCAGCTTTTATCCCGCTACGAGTCTGGAGCGTGGAAAGTTATTTCTCAGTCAGATTTTGCCCGAGATGTCGCAGCCCTTTTCCAGCGCCTCGGGGCACCGTTTTCCTCAGGAAAAATTGCCTCACTGGTGGAAACATTAAAGTTAATTGTTCCGCAGCAGCAAAATCCGTCACGTCATCTGATTGGTTTTCGTAATGGCGTTCTCGATACGCGAACAGGGCTTTTTAGTCCGCACTGTAAAGAGAACTGGCTGCGTACCCTGTGTGAAGTCGATTTCACGCCACCGGTAAAGGGGGAAACGCTTGAAACTCATGCCCCGGCATTCTGGCGTTGGCTGGACCGGGCCGCCGGACACAAGCCAGCAAAACGCGACATTATTCTTGCAGCGTTATTTATGGTGCTGGCGAACCGCTATGACTGGCAGCTCTTTCTGGAAGTGACTGGCCCTGGTGGAAGTGGCAAAAGTATTCTGGCTGAAATTGCGACCATGCTTGCTGGAGAGGATAACGCCACCTCTGCGACCATTGAAACGCTGGAGTCCCCGCGAGAACGTGCGGCTCTGATAGGTTTTTCTCTTATTCGCCTGCCTGATCAGGAGAAGTGGAGCGGCGACGGCGCCGGGCTTAAGGCTATAACTGGTGGCGATGCAGTATCTGTGGACCCCAAATATCAGAATGCTTATTCAACACATATTCCGGCGGTTATCTTGGCCGTAAATAATAATCCTATGCGCTTCACTGATCGCAGTGGTGGTGTGTCCCGCAGGAGAGTTATTCTGCATTTTCCTGAGCAGATAGCACCGGAAGAACGCGATCCGCAGTTGAAAGATAAAATTGCACGAGAACTGGCTGTGATTGTTCGTCAGCTCATGCAGCGTTTCAGCGATCCGATGAGCGCCAGAACATTGCTTCAGTCGCAGCAGAATTCTGATGAGGCTCTCACCATCAAGCGTGATGCTGATCCAGCATTTGATTTTTGTGGCTACCTTGAGGCATTACCTGACACCAACGGCATGTTTATGGGGAACGCCAATATTGTCCCGCGCCAGCCACGTACGTACCTTTACCATGCCTATCTTGTATACATGGAGGCTAATGGCTTTAAAAATACCCTTAGCCTGACAATGTTTGGCAAAGGGCTACCAGTTATGCTGAAGGAATACGGGCTAAATTATGAGAAGCGGCGAACTAATCAGGGAATGCAGACTAACCTCACTTTAAAAGAGGAAAGTAATGCAGACTGGCTTCCCAAGTGTGATGAGCCAACAATCAAATAATTACAACTAACCCGGCTGATGCCGGGTTTCTTATTGGAAACGTACGAATGTAGAGATAGCAGTTCACTCTTCACCTAACTGTTAATACATAACCAATTGATATATAAATTAAAAGTTGCAGAGTGAATAGTGTGCATGGTTTTGCGAAAAAAAAGTATTTTTTGTTGAGTCAAGTCCCGGTTTGGATCCGTTTAACGGAACCTAACTGGATTGACTATTTCTTCGATAATTTTTGGATAAATAATCAGCAAAAATCAAAATGTGAACAGCGAATGGAGGGGGCACAAAAGGGGGCATAATTGAATTAATTATGAATAAAATCCATTTTTTACAACAATTTAAATGAATATGCGAGTCCGGCCTTCGCACCAAAAGTATGTAAATAGACCTCAATTGAGGTCTTTTTTTATGCCTGAAATCCAGTATTTATCTACCTTTCCCGCTATATTAACTCCCTCAAGGTCAATCGATATCAACGTACATCTACCAACACATGTTGGTACAAATGATGGTATTTCCGGTTCGATAATGCTTGTACCAACAGGGAGGGAATACGCATGGCATTAACAGATATCAAAGTCAGAACAGCCAAACCAACGGATAAGCAATATAAGCTGACTGATGGTGGAGGTATGCATCTGCTTGTTCATCCAAATGGTTCTAAATACTGGCGTTTGCAGTACCGTTATGAGGGAAAGCAAAAGATGCTGGCACTTGGGATTTATCCTGAAATCACACTAGCGGATGCCAGAGTACGTCGCGACGAAGCACGTAAGCTGCTTGCGAATGGCGTCGATCCGGGAGACAAAAAGAAAAATGATAAGGTTGAACAGAGTAAAGCACGAACCTTTAAAGAAGTCGCGATCGAGTGGCATGGCTCCAATAAAAAGTGGTCTGAAGATCATGCCCATCGTGTACTAAAAAGTCTGGAAGATAATCTTTTTGCAGCGCTTGGTGAACGTAATATCGCTGAGTTAAAAACTCGAGATTTATTAGCACCCATTAAGGCCGTGGAGATCTCTGGACGTCTTGAAGTGGCTGCTCGTCTTCAACAGCGCACTACAGCCATCATGCGCTATGCAGTGCAAAGTGGGTTAATTGATTATAACCCGGCACAAGAGATGGCTGGGGCGGTTGCTTCCTATAATCGACAGCATCGTCCGGCGCTTGAATTAAAGCGTCTCCCTGAGTTGCTTACAAAAATAGATAGCTATACTGGTAGGCCGTTAACCCGATGGGCGATAGAACTCACTTTGCTGATCTTTATTCGGTCCAGTGAGCTGCGTTTTGCTCGTTGGTCAGAGATCGATTTCGAAGCGTCTATATGGACTATCCCACCGGAGCGGGAGCCTATCCCTGGAGTGAAGCATTCCCATAGAGGCTCAAAAATGCGTACAACGCATCTAGTGCCTCTTTCAACGCAAGCCCTTGCAATTTTAAAGCAGATAAAACAGTTTTGTGGGGCTCATGACTTGATATTTATTGGTGATCACGATTCGCACAAGCCCATGAGTGAGAATACAGTAAATAGTGCGTTACGGGTCATGGGGTATGATACAAAAGTTGAGGTCTGTGGTCATGGCTTCCGAACAATGGCCTGTAGTTCATTAATCGAATCAGGTTTGTGGTCTCGTGATGCTGTTGAACGTCAGATGAGCCACATGGAGCGAAATTCAGTGAGGGCTGCGTATATCCATAAAGCAGAACATCTGGAAGAACGGCGATTGATGCTACAGTGGTGGGCAGATTATCTGGATGCGAATAGAGAGAAAGGTATCAGCCCGTTTGACTATGCAAAAATTAACAATCCATTAAAATAGTAAGCAATCCGGGCTGATTGCCCGGACTGCTTTAACTGATTATTTTTCTTTGAAAATGATGACGAAGATTGATGTTCTGACAAGTTACTCCGGCTTCTATTAAAGTCCCTTCGTCATGTTCTTCTGGCTATTTATGACTGTGACTGGCACCCGGAATATCTGGTTTCCATGAGAGCAGGTAATAACCCCCGGTGTTTTCGGCTGCTCTGGTATCTCCGTCCAACACAGGCAGCCATTATAAACGGTAAAAAATTGTATTCACTGTTATGAAATCAATAGTCTTGGCGTACTGTTGAATGTGTTTGTGTTCTGAACCTAGTACAACTAGTAAATTTGATATCGAATTATAAACAAACATTGCATCCAACTTTTTCAATATGGACAAAAGTTGTCCATGCGGTGGTTTTATATTCGATAAATCAATAGATTTCATTGAGTCACAGGACTGGTAATGGATGAAAATGCTTTAGGGTTTGCCTCATACTGGCGCAACTCGCTTGCGGATGCTGAGTCAGGAAAGGGCAGTTTTGAACGGAAAGACGCCAAAAATTTCACTCACTGGCATGGTATAGCGGCGGGACGTCTTGACGAAGCGATTGTCAGTAAATTTTTTGAGGGAGAAAAAGACGATCTCGAAACGGTCGATGTCGTCTTGCGCCCAAAAGTTTATTTTCGGTTACTTTAGCATGGTAAGGACCGTTCCGCAGGCGCGCCTGATATTGTTACCCCGATAGTGACGCCTTGCTAAGCCGTGAGTTTTTTTATATCCGACGCCAGCGAATTCCATTCCCAGAGACCTGTTTGAACCTTTGCCAAAGGGGCATTTTCGATTGGTGAGATTGGGCAGTATGACAAATACAAGACGACTCATACCACGTTCTCTATCGACTTTGATGACAGCGTTGATATGAAATGGTTTACTGCCGTGCGATAACAGCTCTGGGGGGCTGGTTTCAATAAGCGGGCAAAAAAATACTCTGCCAGGATCTGTTCAAAGGCCATTTGAGTGACTTCCTTCATTGAGCAAGAGATGAGGGTTATTAAAGGGAACGTCATCTCCAAAAAGCGGCGTGGGATCGTCAAGTAGATATCCCTTCAGACGTGAACAACGGCGCAGCGCCAGATGTTGAGGCCGTTTTTTTGTTTTCGGTGAAGATTCAGATTCTGGAACTTCTTCTGTACCTCCCGCCAGTATTCTTCAGGGACATTCTGACCGCAGGTGCTAATCCAGAGTTTGAAAATACCGGGCGTCACCAGAAACAGCGACCCGGCGACGGTATGGATTCGGGCGCTAGATTCATTGACTTCCAGATGTTGAGCTTGAACATTACGAACCAGTCACTGCCAGAAGGCTTTGCCTGAAAGTGGGGTATCGTCCTGTTCGGGTTGGGGGGATAGTTGTTCTACTACGCAGTTCGGTGCAATCATTGCTTCTATCTCATTTTGGACTCCCGTTATTAGATTTTGAGCTGGGATCAACCGGGAGTAGTAGGGCTAATGAGAGTTGGCCTTGATGCTTTCGGCTGCTTGAACGAGGCTCTTGAGCTCATCCTCGGTAAAGCAGGCCTCCTTGACATAGCGGAGCAAATTCATGACCTCGGGTTGGTCATGAAGGTAGTCGACAACTTCCGGGTCTGTGGAGGAAGACAAGCGGAACAGCACGTCAGGGTCGGCCGCTAGTATCTTGGCCAGCTCCTTGATTACCTCTGGTCTTGGCGGACGCTCCTTGCCACGCTCAATGCGGCTTAGATAGGCGGGAGAAATGCCTACCTTGATCGCAGTCTCGCGCAACCCAAGGTCTTGAGCGACTCGAAGGTCGCGGATGGTTTCACCAAAGTTTTTCATGACGTTTAATATACTTCGGTGTTTAGTGTTTTGCAACACGAAACCTCTCTAGCAATCTTTGGCATAATTAGGTATATTCTGGTTTATTTTCACTCAGCGGCAGGAAAGCCGCCTATGTTCTGGTACTGTGCTTTGACGGCCAACGGCCCTTCAGGAGAGGCGGCATGAGCAATGACGAGGTTCTGAAACTAAAGGATGTCGCCACCCTACTTAAGGTTGGTGAGAAGACTGTCTATTCCATGGCCCAGACCGGGGAATTACCTGCTTTTAAGGTCCGAGGCCAGTGGCGATTTTCCCGAAAGGATATCGACGCATGGATAGAACAACAGAAACATACAACAAAAGATTTCGGTGAGGGTAATACAAAATGCCCCTGACCTCGGAGCGCGGAGTTTTTAAATGAGCAAAAAGAACAGCACACAAGCCGAAAACACGATACCGGCTGGATATACGCTCGACTACGTTTCCGGCAAACAGATTAAGGAAACGAAGAAGGAGCTAGTCCGGCAGCGGATCGTTCGCGCCCTGATCCACGAATATGGATTCTCGCCCGAAGACATGGAGCTGGATTTTTCCATTGGCGGCCGCAAGAAGGTGGACGTAGCTATCTTCCATCATGGCAAGGAACACATCATCGAGAATCTTGGGCGCGCTGTGCTCTGCCGTCAGGAACCGAACGTCGGCAAAAATGCCGTACGCATCCGCGATTTTGAACAGGCTGCTCAAGATCTTGATGAAATTGAAGCTATTATGCGCGAGGTTGAAGCCGTTAAGTATGGTTTGTGGACTAACGGCTTGGAGTTCTTCTTTGTTGAAAAAGAGCAAAAGCGATTCGAAACAAAGTGCAACCCAATCGGTGACTGGCCTATGGCGGAAGAGTCTGTTGGCACCAAAGAGGTTATCTCTGATGCTTACACGCGCGTCGCTGACAATGAGATGCTTAAAATCACATTCCGTCGTTGCCATAATTTCATCCATGGCAACGAAGGCATGCCAAAGGATGCTGCCTTCTGGCAGTTCCTCTATCTGATTTTCTGCAAAATGCATGACGAAAACCTTCGGGGGATCCTACGTCAGTCATGGAAGCGGCAGTTCTGGGCAGGCCCTAAAGAGCAGTTTGAAGTTGAGGGCCGAAAGGCCATTCGTGCTCGTATCGAGACGCTCTTTACCGAGGTTAAAAAGCAGTATAAGAACATCTTCCGGGGCAACGAGGAAATTACCCTCTCCAACCGGGCGTTAGCCTTTATTGTTTCTGAGTTAGCCAAATACGATTTTACCCGCACGGACGTTGATGCCAAGGGCGTGGCCTACCAAGAGTTGGTGGGCGTCAATCTGCGCGGCGACCGTGGTCAGTATTTCACTCCCCGGGGCGTAGTCAAGCTGGTCGTGGAAATGCTCGATCCCAAGGAAAGTGAGATGGTGCTAGACCCTGCTTGCGGGACTGGCGGTTTCTTGGTCGCCACTTTGGGACACATGCTGAAGAAATTCCGTGAGGAGCAGAACACCCAGAGCGGAAATGAGGACACCACCGAGTTTCTGAACGTCCACGAGCGGCTGAAAGAATATGCTGCAGCCAATGTGTTCGGAGCCGACTTTGACCCGTTCCTGATTCGCGCTGCTCAGATGAACATGGTGTTGGCGGGTGACGGTCGGGGTCACATTTACAACATCAACTCACTGGAGTTCCCACTGGGACATTTGACAGATCTGTCCTCCGCTAAAAGGGAGATTCCATTGGGGTCAGTGGATATCATCGCCACCAATCCTCCATTCGGCTCCGATATCCCGATCACTGATAAGCATATTCTGGAACAATACGAGTTAGCACATAGCTGGGAATCAGATGGCGAAGGTGGTTTCCGCAATACGGGATCATTGAAAGGTAGTGTGGCCCCGGAGATTCTCTTCATTGAGCGATGCATCAAATGGCTCAAGCCAGGTACAGGTCGTATGGGTATTGTTCTGCCCGATGGTGTTCTCGGTAACCCAGCAGCAGAATACATCCGTTGGTGGATCATGCGCGAAACCCAAGTGCTCGCCTCAGTAGACCTGCCGGTGGAAGCTTTCATCGCCGAGGCCAACGTCAACATCCTCACCAGCCTGCTATTCCTGCGGCGTAAGAGTGAAGAGGAAAAACGCGCCGAAGCCTTGGGGGGGATCGATGAATATCCGGTCTTCATGGCCGTGGCCGACAAGGTTGGGTTCGACCGCCGTGGCAACAAGCTTTACAAGCGCTCCCCGGATGGAGAAGAAATCGTCGAGCCCAAGCAGCATATCGAACGTATCCGCATCGGTGGGCGTTTCGTGGAACGGACCTTGACCCGCAATGAAAAGATCGAAGACAACGATCTGCCGGTCATTGCTGAGAAGTACCGCGAATTTCTCATGGAGCATGACTGATGAACGATCAAGATGACATTATTGAAGTCTTGCAGGATGCTGCCGAAGAGTGTGGCTTGGATAACTTTTTCATCGATATCCTGACCGGCAACAAAGAGAGTGCCTCCGCCAAGAAGCTATTGGTACAGAAAGTTTTACGCCAGCTTATTGAAAGCTACGGGTTCGACCGGGATGATCTGGAGGTGAACTATAACCCCCAGATTCCCGGCCAAGGGCGCAAGCGCATCGACATCGCTGTTTTCCACCCTGATGCTGAGCACAGCAACGATAATTTGCAACGGATTATCGTCTGCAAAACTCAGAAGAAACGTGACAAGCTCCGTTCCATTACCGAGGCTGACGCCGACCTGCGTGAGCTCAAGGAGCTGCTGGAGCTGAGCCCCTGCGCGACTCTGGGTATGTGGACCAATGGCCAGGAAGAGTTCCTGTTCCAGGTCGAACGCACTAGGTTTGAGGTTCGCGCTAAACCGTTAGGTGTCTGGCCGGTGCCGGGGGAACGCACTGCCGATCTTGACCGCACCGGAGGTGTCATTCAGGTCAGTGCCGAAGCTGAAGACCTAGAAAGTGCTCTGCTGCGTTGCCGCCAGTATCTGAACCGTAACCTAGGGCTCGATCACAAAGACTCCTTTAAACAGTTGGCTGTGCTGATGCTGGCCAAGATCTTTGATGAGACTCTGCCCACCGGTGAGCGCAAATTCTGGATCAGAGGTGACGAACCTTTCACGGAGGTGGGTCAACAGGCCATTGCCCTGCGCATCAATGAGTCTGTTGCTGCCGCCAAGGCTTGGCAGCCGAATCTGCTGACCCGTGGCTGGGAGTTGACGCTGGACCCTCACGAAACTGCCCGCGTGGTGATGGAGTTAGCTCGCTATAACTTAAGCGAAACCCCGCCCCGTTACCGCACTGGAGCCTTTCGAGCGGTCGCTCGCAACGTGATGGACGGTCGCGAAGGCCGCTATCCCACTCCCCTAAACGTGGCCGAAATGGTGGTGGAGATGCTCGATCCTAAACCCGGCGAAAGAGTCATGGACTGCTCCTGTGGTACCGGCACTTTCCTGGCCATGACCGCGGCGCACATCTTCAAGAAGAAACTGGCTGCCATGAGCACTACGCCTGAAGAGGCCACAAACGAACAGAACCGTCAGGCTCAAAACGAAACCGCCGCTTGGGCGGCCAGCAATGCCCTGGGCTGCGACATCGATCCCTTTCTGGCCGTAGCAAGTCGCATGAATCTGCTGTTCACAACCGGTAATCCTGGTCGCGTGTTCCGCATTGATGCCCGTACGTTCCCGGACGGCGATCTGGATGGTATTGAAACCGCCCGCCCGGCTATGCATCTAGGCAGCATGGATATGGTTCTGCTCAACCCTTGGTTCTCAACCCAAGATGCGGTGCACGATCCCTCCATATTGGAGCGCTATGACTTGGGCAACAATTGGGAACGAGACGAAGAAGGTGGATTCCGCAACACCGGCAATCTGCGCGCCGGTGGCGTCCCTCCCGAAGTGCTGTTTATCGAACGCGCTCTACAGTGGGTAAAACCCGGAACTGGCCGTGTGGCCATCCTGTTGCCTGATGGCTTGTTGGGCAATCCTGGCGATGAATATGTGCGCTGGTGGATTTTACACCACTGCGAGGTTTTGGCCTCGGTTGATCTGCCGGTGGAGCCTTTCAAGGTTACGGTGAAGGAGTATGGCCTATCACCTGCACTACCAAGTTTATTAATCCTCCGCCGCCGCTCTCAGGAAGAATTAATCAATACTGAGCATCCCGAGTACAAAGTTTTCATGGCTGTAGTGGATAGAGCCGGAGTTGATGCCCGGGGCAATCTCCTATTCCAGTGCGCCCCCGATGGTGAAGAACTGGTATTCGATGAAGAAATGATCGAGCGGGTTCGCAAAGGCGATGAAGTGGAAATCCGCAGGGTCATACGTCACAACCGCCGCATTCATGACGAGCTGCCGCTGGTGGCAGAGAAATACAAGGAATTACGCGCAACCGGTGAGGTGACATTATGAGTAGAAATTTTCAGGTAAAGGCGGTTCCAAGCTCTTGGTTGGAAAATAATGGTCGGAGACTAGATTGTGGGCCGTATCTTTCTGGTGCTATGGAAGCAAAGGAAAAACTCCGCGAGTTAAAAGTGAAAAAAGAGCCTCTCGAAAGTTTGATGCAAGGTATTTTTCATGCCGGTAGGGAAAGTAGACTTTGGGTTGATACTAAAGAATATGGAGTAGAATTTTTATCTAGTTCTGAGATTCAGCTGGCTGATCTTTCTTTTTTACCTTTAATTTCCAAGAAACAAGTAGCTGCAAACCCAAATTTTACAATTCGACAGAACTGGACTCTTATTACACGATCAGGAACCATCGGAAGGATGGCGTATGCTGGACCAAATCTTGACGGCTTAGCTTGTTCTGAGCATGTCATGAGAGTTGCACCAGACCAAGAAAAAGTTTTACCCGGATATATTTTTGCCTATCTTTCAAGCAAATTCGGGGTGCCTTTGATTGTGTCAGGAACATACGGTTCGATAATCCAGAGCATTGAGCCCAATCACATAGCTGAGCTCCCAGTTCCTCGTCTGGGAGATGTTGAGAAAGTAGCACATGATTTAATTCAGCTTTCAGCAAACTTGCGTGTTGAGGCGAGAGCTCAACTGAAGAATGCTTCTTTGAATTATCTGTCGTACGCAGGTATAAGCGACATCACAGCAGAATATTGGCGATCAAATGCGCGCCAGATTGGGTTCACTTCATCAGTTAATATGACCTCACTGCGCGCAATAAATTACCTTCCAATAAATCAACAAATAGAGTCTTTCGTAAGAGAAAAATGTGTCAGTTGGAAACCTCTAATCGATTTGGTCGAAACAGGAACCTTAAGAAGTGGCCCCCGGTTTAAACGTATAGATTCAGATCCAGAGTTTGGCGTTGAACTTATTGGCCAAGGGGAGTGCTTTAATCTACGCCCATCTGGGCGTTGGATCGCGAAAAAGTATCTTCCAAATGATCGACTGCTTTTCCCCCCTGACGGGGCAGTTATGATCGCTGCACAGGGGTGTGCTGGTGAGCATGATTTATTTGGTCGCGCTCAATTCATAACTGGGAAAAGATTGAACTATGCCTATTCTCAGCATTTTTTGAGAGTGATTGCAGATGAGAATGAAATACCCAGAGGAGCACTATTTGCGTATCTTAACTCTCAAATAGCATATCGCATCAGAAAGGGATATCAGATAGGAAGCATGCAGCAGGACTTCCACCCTGACATGATTAAGCAAATGCCTGTGCCAATTATTGAACGAGCAGAGGCAGAAAAAATTGATGCAGCGGTCCGGTCTGCCTACAAAAAATTTGATGATGCTATAGATGCAGAGGACGAAGCAGTTGCCCTAGTCGAGCGCACTATTGAGGAGGGCGGTCGCTAATGGCGAAGGTCATACCCATCGGGCAACCTGCAAACGAATCTGAACGCCAGGCCATCGGTTTCCTTCGGGATCATCTTCCCGATGGCTGGTTGATCTTCCACAACTTCGAGATGCGTCAAGGGGAGGAGGTGTTCGAAATCGATATCGCCATCCTCGCCCCTCATGCGATTTATTTGGTGGATGTCAAAGGAACGCGTGGCAACATTGATGTGTATGGCTCAAAGTGGTATCCCGAGGGGAGGCAAAAATTTCACTCGCCTCTGGCAAAGCTGCGCAACCACGCCAAGGTGATGAGCACCTTATTGGCTGACAGCAATAAAGGAATAATCGAGTTACGTAAAGTGCATGTACATGCGGTTGTATTGCTTACAGCAGATGATGCCCAGCTATATGATCCTGTTGGCATCGATAGCCCGGATGTGACTGACTACAAGCGCTGCTTAAAACTCTTTACTGATAAGGGGAAAATCCCAAGCCACCGTCTTTCTGATATTCGTTCTTATCACTCACATATTGACAAAGCCATTCAAGGTAGAGCCAAGCCAAAATCAGCTCCTCCTGTGTTTGGAAGTTGGCAGGTTATAGAAAAACTGGGTGGCACAGACCGTTACACCGAGTACCGGGCAAAGCACAATTTATTGGGTGCGAAGGCGGGTCAAGTTCGCCTAAGAGTTTATCGCGCAGACCCCTATCTAGAGGAAACCGCCCGCAAAGACGAACTGAAAAAAATCAGTAACGCTTTTGTGGCTGTTCAGCACATGAGTGCTCATTCGAATGTATTGGCTGTGCGTGACCTGATTCAATCTGACGATGGTAATGAAATTACTTTGGTGACCGATGATATTTCAGGTCAAGCACTGCGTCAGCATTTAAAAAAGCCTACTTTTGCGCTCACAACAGATCAAAAATACCAGGTGATCAAAGGTGTACTTTCTGCATTGGATCACGCACATCAACATCAGGTCATTCATCGAAACCTCACACCAGATGCGATTCTCATCACTAAAGGGGGTATAGCTCGCATCACCGATTTCGACTTTGCTCGAGTAGGTAAAAACCGATCAATTTCAGAAACTATTGCTAATCAAATTACCGAAGATCTCGATTCGGCTTATCGCGCTCCCGAATTAGTGATATCCGAGCAAAAGTCTGAGCCGAAAGAGGCCTCTATTGCTTCTGATTTATTCTCTGCAGGCTTAGTATTTTACGAGTTGCTAACTGGTGAGTTGCCCTACGAAAATATTGATCAAATGATCGAAGCCGATGGTAAATTCCCTATCAAACCCTCGGAGCACAAACCTGATTTCCCCAAAGGCATTGATGAGTGGTTGCAAACCTTTTGTGAGTTCGATCCTGAAGATCGTTTTGCCAGCGCTGCTATAGCTAAAAAGCAATTTGAAGATCTGATATTACCCGAAGGCAAAAGTGAAAAAAAATCTTCTGCACCAGCTTTTAACATTCCTGATGACCTAACCAACCTGCCTGCCGATTTTGTATTAGCTGAGCGTTTCAGTGTGCAAAAGAAACTCGGCAGCGGTGGTTTTGGGGTGGTCTATAAAGTATTTGATGCTTTAGGCGATGTAGTTCGCGTTATCAAACTTGTGACCAAAGACCGGCGTAGCGTTTATGAGCGCCTGCGCCGCGAATATAAGACACTCACTAGCCTGCCAGATCATCCACATGTCGTTAAGGTTATCTGGGCCGATCGAATGGCTGATCCAAATCAAACTCCTTATATCGTCTTTGAGTATGTGGAAGGCCTGGACGTGTCCGATCTGATCGATACTGAAGCTTTGGCGTTGGATGATGCTGTTCGCATTGTTCGTGAAGCAGCTGAGGGCTTAGCGCATCTCCATAAACATGGTATTTATCATCAGGACGTTAAACCCTCTAATTTGCTATGGACTGATAAAGGTGTTCGTATCATTGACTTCAATGTCGCGGTATCCGAAAGTGACGAGGTTCAGGGAGGTGGAGGCACTCGTCGCTACCTGCCGCCGGATTACGATTACAATTCCGAGCCGGATGCTTCTGACCGGGTAGACCGCGACATCTATGCATTGGGTATCACCTTCTACGAGTGTCTGACCGGCAAGTATCCGTTCGACGATCCCACGCCGCCGATCAAGACTCAACCCAAGGATCCCAAGCAGTTCAAAGGCTGTGCCGACCTCAGCTCGTCACTGGTCAACATCCTGGTGAAGATGATCGCACCGGAGCGTAAGGAGCGCTTCACGTCAGTCGATGAGTTCTTGACTGCCATGGCTGAGGTCAAGCGTCTGCGCTCGGTGCTGACCACCGGCGAGATTGGAGGCGGCCCCAAGGTGGTATCTAGGCTGGGCTTCGAGCCGACCAAGCCCAATAGCAACCCCTTTGTCACCCATCTGCTGACCCTCTACAGCCAGAGCCAAGTATCCAACGCGGGAACCCGTGGCCTCGACGAAGTTGGTAAGGCCACCTATGTGCCGACATATCTGGACGAAAAGCTTAAGCCCGCCTTGCTCAAAGGCGAGTTTAAGCTCGTGATCATTAGCGGTAACGCAGGTGATGGCAAGACCGCCTTTATTCAGCAGGTTGAGTCCTTTGCCGAGAGCAAGGGCGCGCAGATGCAACGTGGCGCGAATGGAGCAGTGTTCCAGATCAAGGGGCATACCTACCTGAGTAACTATGACGGCAGCCAGGATGAAGGCGATGAGCGAAACGATGCGGTGTTGCGGAAATTCTTTGCTCCTTTCGGGGGTAAGGATGCCTCTAGCTGGCCCGAAAATCAGACTCGCATAATAGCCATTAACGAGGGACGGCTAGTCGATTTTTTCCTGGAGCATGAAGAGGAGTACCCGCTGCTCGCTAGGCAGATCCAACAGGGTTTGGCCGGGGCCGTTCCGGAAGGCGGTATAGCGATCATCAACCTCAATTTGCGCTCGGTAGTTGCTAACCCCGAAGAAAGTCAGCCTTCGATTTTTGAGAGGCTGATTGCCCGCATGACACAACAGGAATACTGGCAAGCCTGTGAGAAGTGTGACATCAAGTGCAAGTGTTTTGCCTACCATAATGCCCGGACTTTCCAGGATCCGGTTGCCGGTCCCAAGGTGATCGAGCGTCTGAAAATGCTCTACACTATTACCCACCTTCGCGGGAGATTGCATATCACTATGCGCGACCTACGGTCGGCGTTGGCTTTCATGTTAGTGGGCACCCAAGATTGTGACGGTATTCACCAGCTTTATCAGACCGGTGGTGAAGAGGTCCAAAACCGCATTCTGGACGGATTCTATTTCAACTCGTGGCTTGGTGGGGAAAAAGGCTCCAATGACCGACTCATTGCTCTGCTGCGCGAGATCGACATTGCTGAAGTCAGCAACCCTGATCTGGACCGCGAGTTAGGCTTTCTCCATCCCAGGGCTAAGGCCATGAGTCGTTTCTCGTTTGCAGAACGAGCCGGATATGACAATGAATTGGTTGAAGCGTTGTTTGACAGCCTGCCTCGCGATTACTCATCGAAAAATCGTGCCCGATTGATTTCCAGGCATCGGAATTACCTCTCACATATGCGACGTCGCCATTTCTTCGAACGAAGGGATATGGGGTGGAAGGAGATGCTGCCATATGAAAGCATCGATCCCTTCTTGGTCTCCACACAGCGGGCAGGTACGAAAAGCAACGATGAAGTGACTGCAATTCTCCGCGCCATCAACCGAGGTGAAGGTTTAAGCGACCCTGCGAGGTTAGGTAACCAGTTGGCACTGCGTGTTCGCCAAGTGGATAAAGGTACCGTTCGCAGTTACCGGCTTTTCGACGGTGACTATTTTTCTCTTCGTACCGAACAGGAGACCGCGTCTCATCCTTTTCTCGAGTGCCTGTCTCAGGCGCTGGTCCTGCTTTATGACTCCGGCGAAGGGCACAAGGCCAGTCTACGAATCAATCTCGATATATATGAAATGCTGATGCGCCTTAACGACGGCTACCGACCAAGCGTAGAAGAGCAAGAAGGTTTTTTGTTGAGCTTGTCTGTCTTTAAGAACTTGTTGGCCTCTGTACCTTACAACGAAGTATTGTTAACCAAGGCTGGCCACAAATTTTACGAAATCCGTCGAGAACAAGATGGGCGGTTAGTAATGGAATCATCTGAAAAGGGGGCCGAATACAATGTCAATTAAAGGCCGTGACAAAGAGTTTCGAATCCCGAAAGTTTCTTATCTCGATTTTAAACATATTGAGATGGATCGCGTACTCACCATGTTGTTTCCACGATTGAAATACGATGGCTATGGTAGTCGCAGACCTCCTCGCGGTGGTGATCTTTCAGTTGAGGAGTTTCTCGAAGATTTCCTTGAACATCCCGAGTGGTTTGCTGGTTTCGATCAAAACCCTGAAATTGTTCGAGCCTGGATTGAAACAGATCTTATGGATCTAGTGAATAGAGGTAAAAGCAACCAAGCTCTAGCTGCACCACGTCCTTTGCATGGCAATACCTATAAGTTTCGTAACGCGAAGCATACCCGAGATTACGGCGCTGCAGAGCAAATCTACTGGATGCTTTTCTATGCCCGCAAAGGTAAGGGCCAAGCGGCGCGAGATGCCTTGAAGTGTTTCTTCTTCCCGGGGATCGACTTGGTAACGGACCGTTACGATCCCAACGCTTCCGTGGATGTGGAAACGCAGGCCATCTTGCGATTAGACCAACAGGTTACGCAGGATATGAAGGATTCCAAGGAGCCCGCACGTTTCCAACCTCTGTGTATCGGGCAGGCCGATATTTTGGCAGACGATATTCTGCGTTTACTCGCCTATGAGCCTTATATCCCGCGCTCGGTGTTGGTTGACTATCTCAAAACTCTGATGGCTTTCCATCTGGCACTATATCATCTCAAACTACTGCAAATGCTGCCCAAGCTGGTGAAACAGCGCTCTGGTAACGATCTCTGCACCGCCAGGGAATGTCCGAGCAACCCGGGTCTCGATAATGCTCTGGAAGGTTGCCCTTACCGCTTGGCGTTGATAGTAGATATGGGGGACGTCAACAATCCGCACATGGTTGAGTTAGCTCGAAAATCCACTGATCGGCTCTATCGTCAGATACCTGCTTTTGTGCAGGCCAATTTTGTCGTCAAGAAACTTGATGAAATGGCGGAATACTTGGGCAAAAAAACTGGTAAATTGGCTCCTCCCGGAGGCGGTGTGTTCACTGTTAGTGATCTGATATCCCTGCTGAAGCCCGAGCACGACACCGAGCGTCAAGCCTACTTCAAATTCCGCTTGGCGAGCCTAATTGAAGAATCGGCCTCCAGGAATGAGGATTTAGACCCAGAGATTAGGGACGTCACCGCCATGGGCTTGGGTGAATTCGATTCCTTCATTGAAATACTGATGGCCTATCGAGGTAAATATCACCGCCAATACATCACTGAGTGCCTGGATTCTCTTCTGCTGAAGAATAAAGAAAGTGGACTTTTGGCTCAGGCCCGGACTAAGGGAAGCCCACGTCGATTTGTGTTAGGAAGCAAGCTGCTCGAAGTGCTCCTCCAGGTAGCTGTACTCACCCAAGACGGCGGGCGTTTTGTGACCCACGAGGTTCGCATCGAAGAATTGTTAGCCTTTTTAAGGAACCGCTACGGTCTTTACATCGACCAATTACCAGAAGGAACCACAGCTAACAGCAGCATACTAGACAAACGTGCCCTGCGTCTTAATCTCGAAGCCTTCAAGCGCCGCCTTCGTGAAATTGGGTTCTACCAGGATTTGTCGGATGCTTATGTAACCCAAAAAGTATCGCCCCGATATGCAATTGAAAGATTTGATAGAACTGATAAGAATGGGAGGCACACATGAGTAGCGCGTTCATAAAGCTTCCACAGGATAAATTGAATGCGGCGTTGGCTGGAGTGCTGTGTCCTCGTATCGAAGCGATCCTGAGTGATCGTGGCCTAGGCCACTGTGTGCGGGTCACCGACCTTGATGACGCAGTTATGGAGTCAGTATGCCGGGAACTTAGGCGAATTTGGCCTGACGGAAACATATTTATACTCGGCAGTCATGACCAAGAAGGCATGCCTTTCCGAGTAACTTCCACCAAGTTGGTGGAACTGCGTAATCCTGACGCGAACGGCGATCTGCGCCAGCCTTTGCTGGTGTTCATACCGACCTCGCTTCGTACTAGCGCCGAGGATTCTTTTGGCGTGGCGACCTTCGAGGAACTTGCCTTCACCGGTATCTACGAGGATCTGATCGAGTCGCTGCTTGACCGGCTTCCGGCAACGCTGGTTGGCTATGTTCGCGATCTTTTGGGTATCCTCACCGAGGAGGAATGGCTGTTTGCTGATGATGTTTCGCGCGCGCGGTATCTACTCACCGCGCTCGAAAACGGGATTGATGGAGAAACTCTTGGGGCCAGCCTGTATGAATTGGCGTTGATCCCGGACTTCAAGCTCTTTGCCGATCTGGGCAAGGTCATTGGAAAAATTCGCCGTAATCTTGGCAGCGTCCGCAGTTTGATATCCTCGCACAAGTCGGTTCGTGGTCGTATTGCTGATCTTGGGCTCAGCGATAAGACATTGGAGTCGCGTCTATTCACCTACTTTGAAAAATACGATGTCCATGATTCCGAATCCTGGACGCCCCCCATTGCGACAGACAAAAGTTGGTGGAGCATTTCTTTCGATAAATGGACGTTCAAAGAAGAACTTTCACTGGACAAGGTTCTTCTGACAGTGTTGGAAACTGACTTGCCTGTCGTTGCGGATGATGAGACCGACGATCAACTCAGTGGCCTAATTGGGCAACAGGTTCTGGTACCGAACGACCGTCGTAAAATGAACGTGGTGTTTGAGGTTAATCCTCACCCCGGTAAGGTCAGTGGGCTTGACCATTTTATGGTGCAAATCATTTCGCAGAATGACGGCCCGGTAGGGAAATCTAAAAAGGTAAAAGCCTGGACGCCGAACCGCCTGCAATGTACTGCCAGCCTGGCTAAACTCAATAAAATAGAATTCGAGGAAGGATGGCATTTCATCCGTGTAATGCCCTGGACTGCCGATGGCGACCCGATTCCGCTGGAAGCAGATTTCAGCTCCGAGGGCGTTAAGCGCTCTTATGAGAGCGAGCCTTTCTACGTCCTGCCCGGTGGCAACATTGAAGAAGATCCCCCCCAACGTGCCATGCCTATTGAGCAGAGCCTAGAGCATGCACGTTTCCGACTGCAATTGACAGCCCTAAGTGATGAACGTGATCCCAATGATATCGCTATCAGTAGTGTAGCTTGGTCCGAGGGCGATCGTACCAAGAAGACCTCCCGCCTGGAAACCTTGCACGCAAAATTCGGTCGTGAGGGGGCGGTTCAGATTCCGCTATCACGTACGCTCAAAATAATCGAGCAACGCATATTAGCAAAGCCTAAACACCCGTCAGGCTGGCGAATGCAGATCAACCTGGATACCGCTGAGCCACCCTCCGAGGTCGGACTCATGCTGCCTACATCTGCCGCGATGGCATCTTTCCTGGCTGCCCGTGAAGAGTTTTTTGCAGTGGTGCGAAAAGACTCTGCCGAACTGAGCATGCAGGGGCTGTTGTTCCATGACTCTGAAAAGGAATGCCTCGCGTATGCTGAAAGATATCTTGACTTGGTCAGGAATCTCATCCGCCAGGCCGAGATGACTTCTGGTGGCGAGCGCCAGCAACACCTGCAATCGCTAAGAAACGTACTGTCCGTTGATTCAATCCATGTCATCCTGACCGACTTCCGTGGAAGGCATCGTGAGGCTGTTTTGGTCTCCCCAACCCATCCGGTCCGAGCCTTGTGGCTGAACAGTTGGGTTACTCTGGGCAAGGATTGGATCGAAAAGATCAAGTCAGGTGGGAAAGACTACATTCCTCACGTCCGTTCTGCCCTATTGGATGGCCTTGTGCCCTCAGCCTATCCTGTCGGCATTCCCGTAGAGGATGGTCGTATCTTCACGCCGGTGGACAATCTAAATGCGTTTTGGGCGCTATACGCTCCAACAACCGAGAATAATTCTCGTGGCCTGATGGCGGAGATCTGTTCGGCACTTGGCTTGGCCGAGCCCTCTGCGGCGGGAATTGATATTTCCGGAAAGGTCATTGCGGATAAGATTGAGCGCTATCTCTCCCAGCATCCTTATGTGAGAGAGCTATCGCTGAATATCTTTAACCCCGGATCAGGTTCGTTAATAGCTGAGGCTCTGATAGCGCTTCAGCAGAAACGTGAGTATGCCGATTTGCGCTATGACATACGGCTCTTTACCTCCGAGCCTGACTCGCCAGTTTTGGGTGAGGCGCTTGAATCCATAGTTCATCCCGGAGCAACGGTGAATGAGGCTGCAGACGCGTTTGCGGCATCAACTGGCAATCATCTGTTTTCCAAGCTGAACTTGGCCAAGCATGCGCTGAATGAATTCCATGCAAATTCCAAGGATTTTCCAGCGCACATCAGCGTTCTTTTGGATGTGTTCCCCGCCGAGGAGCTTTCCATTTCCGAGAGGCCGATGGGGGTGACTCCGCTGTATGGGTTGATACAGGGTTTTGACACCGAATTCGTTGACGACGATTCGGGTACCTTCTGGAATAAGCGGCCGATTATTGGGCGCTCCTTCGGTGCAAATAACCACGCTGCGTGTTTCGATTTGCTGTCGTCGCTGAACCGTCACCTCTGTTTTGCAACCTCAGCGGTTGCTACTTCTGGTGCTAGTTTCAAGGCCGTACCCGTTGTAACCCTTGGCCTCGATGTGGCCCAACGAGAACTGATCTACGAGGTTCATCAGATCAGCGATTGGGTGTTTACTATCGACCGAAATATGGGGATTGAGTTTTTCGACCATGGAGGTCGGAAGAACAGACCGGATTATCTGATTGACTATGTGCCAGGAGCCAGCTCCCAAGCGACCCATAATCTGATAATCTCCTCGCGCTCGAACGATGAGTTGGAGGCCATGCTGAAACCGGTGCTGCTTGAGCACGGTTTGTCCGCCGACGGCGAGCAGTCGGTTCAGATACTCGCGAACCTGCGCTCGCTTTCTGGTCAGCTTGCCCTGAAACTGATTTCCGCACGTACGCAACAGGCGGAGGCTCTTGGCTTGGCTCTAGCGAGGCTCTATCTCGAATATCAAGGCGCGTTAAGCAATCAGATCATTGTGCCATTAGACGCACACACGGACCTCTACCGCGTAAGCGGTGAGTCAGACGATGTCAACGATGCTATCAGCCTACAACGTACCGACTTGGGTTTGTTTGATTTAGATTTAAACACCAGGACGATCACTTGTAATCTGGTTGAGGTGAAGTGTTATTCGCAGGTTGGTGCCTTTGCGGCTTTCAACCAACTGAAGGAACGGATCTCCGCCCAGATAAATCAGAGCGAGCGCATCCTCCAGCGTCACTTTGACCCGACCCTGAAAAAACCGGATCGGCCGGATAGGTTGCTCAAGAGCCGGGAGTTGGCTCAGATTCTTAGGTTCTATTTGGAGCGCTCACTGCGTTATGGGATCTTTGAAGAGACCGCCGCGCAGGAAGCGAGAGGACTACTTGCATCCATTGAGCAGGGCTACTCGCTTCAATTCAGGCGGTGCGCTTTGATTTTCGACTTTGACAAGTCTGGAACAGAATCTCCGGACAACGAGGTTGGCATCGAGTTTCATCGTATCGGCAAGGATCTCATTCATGCCTTGCTGGAGAACTGTCGCAAGCCTGTGTCTGTCGAGAGTGAGGAAGTACCGACTGCTCCAACTCTGAGCGAACAGATCATTTCGAACGTACCGAAGCTCGAGACTGCCGCTTTCATCGCCCCTAATAGGGTCCGCTCGACATCCTGGACGGTGGACGAGCTCTGGAACGATGAGCTGGAGACACCTGTCACTCTACCAATACTTTCTGTCTCAGAGGAAACCATCGCACCTGTTCAAAAGGAAGCACAGGCGAAACCCGTCGAGCAAGCACCTGAACCTACCACCATTGTGCCCAAACAAGAAAAAGATGACGAACAACCCGCTACCGTTGATGTGGAACCGGAAGAAGCTGTTCGACCCGCGCTTGAAGTACAGGGGCATCTGACATTCGAGCCTCAAGCCGAAGTCAGCTACGACATCATGCTGGGCGTTAATGGTAGTTCACCGCAGTACGGATTGCTCGGAGAGGTTTCCGGACGGAAAATCGCGCTGGACCTCAATCATACCCACACGATCAGTCTCTTCGGGGTTCAAGGCGGTGGAAAGAGCTACACCCTTGGAACAGCAATTGAGATGGCCTCAATGCCGATTCAGCACATTAATGTACTGCCAAGCCCGCTAGCCACAGTCATTTTCCATTATAGCCCGACGCAGGATTATGCGCCGGAGTTTACCTCGATGATTAATGCCAACTCGGTAGAGGATGAGATCCGTATCCTTCGTGAGCGTTACAAGGCCAACCCGGAAGCATTGAAGGATGTCTTGATTCTTACCCCTGCCAACAAGGTAGATGATCGTAGGGCTGAGTACCCGGATATTGAGGTTAAGCCGATTGCTTTTTCTGCCGCTGAACTTAAGGCAGCACACTGGAAATTCCTAATGGGAGCGATTGGTAGCCAGAGCATGTATATGCGTCAAATCAATCTCATCATGAGGGGACTGCGGGATAACCTGACCTTGGATTCTCTGCGAGCAGGCATCGATAACTCTGGTTTGTCCGATCATCTAAAGGAGCTGGCCCAGACGCGCTTACTGTTTGCAAGCGAATATATCGATGATAACCAGCGTCTCCAGGATCTGATTCGCCCCGGCCGGTTGATTATCGTGGATCTGCGAGATGAATACATTGAGAAGGACGAAGCTCTCGGTTTGTTCGTGGTGATGCTACAGGTTTTCTCAGAAGCAACCTACCAAGGAAGAGCCTTCAATAAGTTGGTGGTTTTCGATGAAGCTCACAAATATATCGAGAACGATGATCTGGTTTCCGGCTTGGTCGAGGTTGTTCGTGAGATGCGCCACAAGGGAACCAGCATTATGGTCGCTTCTCAGGACCCGCCATCAGTCCCGATCTCTCTTATCGAGTTGTCTTCACAGATCATCATGCACAAGTTCAACTCGCCCGCATGGTTGAAACACATCCAGAAGGCGAATGCCGCTCTTGGTGAGTTGACCTCCGATAAGATGAGTCGTCTCGGTACCGGCGAAGCCTATGTATGGTCGAGCAAGGCTTCGGATGACTCATTCACCCGGGGCGCGGTGAAGATCAAGTGCCGTCCTCGCATTACCCAGCATGGTGGCAGTACCAAAACGGCCGTGGGGCGATAGGCGATCTTTAAAGAGATCTGCTTGGAAAACGGAGAATATCCTACACTAAGCCTGTTTTTTACGCGGATACTATAGGCCACTTTGAGCGAAGCGGACATTACAGCTAAGCTGAATGTTCTCAAAAAAAACGCATCAGTAGCTTTTTTTATTATCAGTCCCACCTCCGATGGAGGTGGTGATTGTTCATATGGGCTTTAACTATAGAATGCCCATGCTAAATACTGCCTCGGTTTATTACCAGCAAATCGAGAAGTAAATAATATGGGAAGATATAAATCCGCTTCCCACGTATTCTATCGCTATTAGGATCATCTCGTATGTATACCGAAGTACAGGTACAAAACCCTCAAAGGTAATCTCGGTAAAGAGCTTTATTACAGTATCGCATTACTGCAATATCAAGAAATGCACGGTGAGTGAATTAAATGCAAATCTATCTCACTCAATCTCTCTACCAGCTTTTCCCCCACTTTCCTGCGCCACCTTACCCCCACCCACTAGCGCCCCATTCACCGCTACGCCAACCCAAGTCATAGCACCTAGTGAAGTGGTCAACAAAAACTGGCCACCGAGTTAGAGTTTTTCCAGTATCGATTTT
>ENA-UOZF01000078-UOZF01000078.1-food-metagenome-genome-assembly--contig:-NODE-78-length-38202-cov-68.034891_pt1 | contig 38202 bp, 47 predicted proteins | sample MGYA00249869_ERZ772725 | MGnify/ENA primary metagenome ERZ772725 (study PRJEB29005, sample SAMN08379455) | food metagenome | isolation source: cheese spiked with Escherichia coli O103 | study: EMG produced... | reverse complement strand
GATCTCCCATTGAAATCGCCTCATTCGGGCATTCGGGTTCACACATATCACAATTAATACAGCGTTTAGTAATTAGTAAAGACATTTCAATGGATTACCGTTAAATCATTTTAAAATCAGTAAGTTGTATCGAGTTTGTATGCTTTACTGTCATTAACTTACTGTATGTTGATCCAGTGTATTTAACCTTGATAAACTCAGTCCAACAACACAAAACCACAACACATTGCATTTTGTCCCGTAGAAAAGACTTGTATGTGTGAGCTTGTTTTCTGCGCCTACGCAGATAAGGATTGAGAATGCCGCGCACTGTAACACATAATCCGGATAGCCCCAATAATGACGATGTTTTAGCCGCATCTGAAAAATGGGACGCCTGTAAACCTCCCTATACCAGCGCACACATTAAAATCTGTGTTGCTGCCGCCAAAATCATCCTCGCTGCTTCCGGCGTGGCTCGCCGTTCCAAATACGAAAAAGAGAACTATCTCCGTATCGATTTCAGCAAAGCCGGTAAGGTTACATTTTATGCCGAGTTTCCAAAAAAGATGGGCCTCAAAGGTAAAAAGCTTGGCGAGTGGCCGGAGCTCGCCATCCAGCTGGCGCGCGAAAAAGCGCTAGGTATGGCTGACGGTGGCCTGCGGGCAGAGTCCGTACATGCAGCGCTGGAAATGTATCGGGATGATCTCAAAGCCAAAGTCGCCCGGCAGAAGCTGAGCCCGGACAGTTTCACAACCTACGGGGTGCGTATCGACCGGATTAAAGCAACGTTCGGCGAGCGTGAGGTGTTCAGCGACGTAACATACAATCGGCTGGTGGAAGTGCTGGACGAGTGGATCGCCACTCGCTCGAACAATAACGCCCTGGAGTTGTTTGCCGAGCTTCGTCGGTTCTGGAAGTTCTGCGCACCTACTCTTTGCAACGGCCGCAATGTTGCCGCTAGTCTGCCAGATGATTATGTTTCCTCCCGCGTACAGAAACCTACCCCCACACGGCTTTTTACCGATATTGAATCAATCGCCCGACTCTGGCTCAATGTTGCTGCCTGCACCTCTGTACACCAGAAGAATGCTGTTCGCTTCATGATCATCACTGGTGTTCGTCCGATTAATGTCCATAACCTGCGCTGGGACTACGTTCACGAGGAGGCTGGTGAAATTGTTTATCCGGAAGGGGTTATCGGCATGCGAGGGGCTATGAAAACACAAAAGGCTTTCCGCCTGCCGATAACGCCTGAGATCCGGCGGATTATCGACGAGCAGAAAGCCTGGCGTGATTCAGTTCCTGAGTGCAACAGGGATTATGTATTTTTGCAGCCACGTGATCCAATGCAGCCATTTTCAAAACGATCACTGGATAAGCTGGTGAAAACATATAGCCCGGACGGGGCTGTAAAAGGAATAAAACATGATGGGACTGTTAAAGGGAAAGACGGTGCATTTAATACGATGTGCCGTAAATTCCTTAAGAGCAATGTTATTGCCTTGATGAAGGAAAGAGGCTATTCCCGATCAGACCGAAGGGAAATCAGCCTCCTTTGCCTTCACCACTCCAGCAAGTCAGATGACCCGATGGCAGAACATTACGACTTTTCTGATGAGATTTTACAGGAAGAGATTGCGTTGAAGCGCGAAGCTTTCGAGGCTCACGAGCGGAGCATACTTGCGCAGGTTGCATTGCTACGGCGGCGAGGTTAATACTGGCTGCGACACTTTTGAATAAAAGCGTCGACATTTCGGCGCTCATAACGAACTACTTTTGCACTGAAACGAATTGGTGCCAGGATAGCCCGATGACGATGCTTAATATTCCACTCACATAGCGTTTTCTGTGTAATACCTAACTTTTGGCATACTTCATCCGGGGTGAGTAAATCGTCGGGTTTCTCGCTCATGCTATACCTCTCTTTTTCATGGCATCGAGCAGGATGTCCTGCACTGTTCGTTTTGAGTTGCGCCGCTCCATCACCATTTCGTCCATAGTGTCGGCGGCGATAATGTGGTGAATGAACACCGGGCGGTTGTGTCCGGCCTGAATCTGCCGGGTTGGCCCGATGCGTTCGATAATTTGTTGGTACTGCTCCAGATCCCACCAGTGCGAGAAAAACACCAGTATGTTTCCGCCGTCCTGCATGTTCAGGCCGTGGCCCGCGCTGGCTGGGTGTGCAAAGAGAACAGGAATCTTTCCGGAATTCCAGTCGCGCAGTGTCTGTGGATCCTGGTCGAGGTGACGACCGCGAGGGAATGCTTTAAGCAAGCGTTCAAGATCGTGTTTCCAGTGATAAGCAACCAGCACAGGTGCGCCAGCTGCTTCGGTCAGTATGCTGTCCAGCGCCTGTAGTTTGGTGTCATGCAGTTCTGACCAACTTCCGGTGTCGTCTGTGTATACTGCGCCACTGGCGATTTGAAGACATTTCAGTGTCTTTGCCGCGGCGTTAGGTGCTTCGATGCCTTCGCCATTCAGCTCGAGGAACATTTCCTTTTCCATTTCACGATACTGCTGACGGGCCTTCGGCGGCATATCCACGCGGATTACGTTATGGATGGGGTCTTTGATATCGAACCAGTCGGCCGCATCCAGCGAGAGGGTCACATCGGCTAATGCTCGCTGTATTTCACCCTGTGAGTGAGCAAAAGGCTCCAGTTTAGTCCAGCTCTGTCCCGGAAACTGTATCGAGTTGAACCAGCGTGAGGTAAACGCGCCGTAAGTGCGCCCGAGACGTTGCCCCTGGTCCACAAACCACGCTTGTCCCCACAAATCTACTAGGCCGTTCGGTGCTGGCGTACCGGTGAGATTTATCCAGCGCCGGACATACTTATGCGCCACTTTGCCCAGTGCCGCAGCGCGCTTACCACCACCTCGTAGCCGGAAGGATTTTAGCCGGGTGCTTTCATCTGGAATGACAGTACCGAACGGCCATCGTTCTCCCAATTCCTCAACCAGCCAGACAAGGTTATCGTAGTTGATGGTGAACACGCTCGCGTTGCTGTTCGCCAGCGCCGTAGAGCGCGCTTTGGCGTTACCGATAATCGGCTGTACCTCAATATTACGCAGGTGCCCCCATTTAACAGCTTCATCAGGCCAGGTGCTTGCTGCAACGCGTAGCGGCGCGAGGACCAGTGCGGGGCGTGTTTCTGCCCCTGCCATAAAGAGATCTTCCAGCGTAGTGAGCGTTGCCACGGTTTTACCCATTCCCATTCCTGCCCAAATATTGCCGCGCAGGGTCTCGATTTGATGATTGATGATGAGATCTTGGTAGGGACGTGGTTTAAAAGTTATCATGAAGAAAATCCCTGATTAGAAAGGTGCTCTTGAACATCATGAATGTAAAAGATTTATCAATTACAACGGTTCTCTTGGCCGCCCTTTATTTTATGGCTTTTTCTTTTTACAAAGGGTACAGCTCATTTTATGGATTCCCTGTAAGTTTTATTTCTATTGGGATTGAGGAAATAGTTAAATTTTCTGTTATTGCATTAGGACTTTTGTGCACCTTAGTCGCTTTGCTGCATATTGATACTGAAGAGAAGAATATTCCATGGTGGGTGTATTTATTTTTCTTCATTTTGGCCTCTTTGCTTTCATACTGGACAATGTATTTATATGGCGGTAGCTCATACCTTTATGAAAAATCCATAAGGGATGTGGCTACCCAAGCAATACTATTGGGATTTATTAGCCCTATCAGTGTCAGGGCAGTATCTGTTTTTATTAGGAATGAATTTAGAATAAAAAACAAAACTCATGGGGTTATGCTTTTTATATCCATAGCAATGCTTCCTTCAGTCCTTGGGTGGGCATGGGCATACTTATCAGATGAGCCTCTTTTTTATTCTAAAAAATATGATGCTTATATTATCGAAAGCTATAACGGAAAATTTGTCTTGGGGAATTGTAAAAAAAATAGCTCTGAATTTATGAGTGTCGAAGGAATTGAGGGGAAATTAATTCCTGTAAGCATAAAAGAAACACAACAACTAAAAGTATGTTTTTTAAAAGCTTCTAAGCTCAAGAAAAATCGCTCAGAATGATTGTCTCACAATATCCCCTCTAAATTTTTGCTATCCAGTACTACCACGGTAAAGCCCAGCTTTCGCAGACGTTCATGCTCGCGCAACTGGTCAGGCCGTGGTGGCTTGCCGGGAGATTTACATTCAACGAAAACGAGACGGCCGCCGGGTAGCAGAACAATGCGATCCGGTACCGAGCGGCGACCGGGTGACACGAACTTAAAGGCGACCCCGCCAGCCTTTTTCACTTCGGCGACGAGGTGCTTTTCGATAAGGCTTTCACGTTCGTAGGCCATCATTCCACACCTGCTTTTCAGCCCTCAGTACCATCTGGCTACCATCATCAAGACCCCAGCTAATTTCGCCGCCTTCTGCCATTACCAGTTGCCAAACTAACTGCGCGGCTTCGTTCGTTACGTCACGCCCAGGGTCATTGCCAACTCGCAAGCGACCGCCGTCAACATCGCGCATTTTTGCCAACATGATCTTTTTGGATAGCGGGGAGAACCCCAGTTGTAGTTTCGCTGTATTACGCATCATTCTTCGACCGCCTTACGCTTTTCGCGCATGTTCTGCATCAGACAAAATTCAGACCGGCGTTCACTCCATTCCTGATTCAGTTCGTGATGTGATTCGCGGTTGGCTTTTGCCCAGACCTTCGCTGCCCGGTCATATTCGCCGGATTGTTCAAGTCGCAAAGCCTCCCTTGCAGCCCTGTAATAAAGTGGATTATCCCGGTATTTAAATGACATAGGAGTTAATCCTTACGGTAGTGGTACGCCTCAAAACCGCCAGCGTTCAGTGGGATATCGGGCGCCCATTCGGGGTTAGTGGAGAGAAGCGCGGAAAGCGCTTTATCGTTGAAATCTTCTGTGTCAGGTGATTCGGTGATCACCTCGTCGTGTACCGTCAGCACAATGCTGTAACCGGCATCTTCGATAAGCGGCATGTTTCCGGCCAGAACGTCGCGGGCGGCCGCCTGGGTGACGTTCTCCACCAGCTTTCCGCCGTAGGTTTTGAGTCGTTGCCATTTACGCGAATAAGAGTTAACACCCATGTAGGTGATATTCCCTTTTTCGATAACCGGAGACGGGTAGCATACAGCGCGTCCGGATGGTAGCCGTATGCGCAGCCACGCGCCATCGCGGCGGATTTTAAGATAACCGCAATACAATGTTTTTTGCGGTGTGGCGATTGCAGTGCGGACGGTGCGCTCCAGTTCGTACCAGAAATCACAGGTCGCGGGATGCGCCCGGCGCCAGAGACGTTTAAGTGAGTCGCAGGCGATAAATACCCGTTCAGAAAGGCCGTAGGTTGACTTACGTTTAACCGATTCGTCGTACCAGCTTTTCGCCTCGCGGATAACATCGCGGGGAATGTTTGGCAGTGCAGCGTTTGCCAGCTCGTCGAGATCGAGACCGTAAACCAGTACAAAAGTGATGAAGGCCGACACACCACCACCATAACCCAGACCGAGTTCCATGACTTTACCGATCTGACGCATGTGTTTATCAACATCATCTGGTGCAATATCGAAAGCTTTTGCATACGCCAGTTTATATAAGTCCGGACCCGTTCCGGCGTCGTACTCCCTGAATGCATTCAGTTTCCATTCTTCTCCTGCCAGCCATGCCAGCATACGGCCTTCAATGTTCGACAAGTCACTTACCACCAGTTTTTTGCCTGTTGGCGCGATAATGCAGCCACGTAACGCTGAACTGGTTAGTTCCATGATATTGTCAAACAGCAGGTCTGCACATCCGGCTTTCAGTGCTTCGATGCCTTCGTCTATTTGTTCCTGTTTTAGTGAAGGGCGGGGAAGATTCTGGGGCTGGAATAGCCGTCCGGCCCAACGACCGGTACGTGACGCCCCGCAGAACTGTAGCGTACCGCGTAAGCGCCCGTCGTGGCTTACGCCTTTCATCAGTGCCTTGTATTTACTGGTGCTGGTAGTACTGGCCTGCAGTCGGATAGCCAGCAGTTCTTTCACGGCAGATGGTAAATCGGGGTCGGCAATACGACGTTCCAGAGTACTGCGTTGCATGTCTGGTAGCTCCACACCGTAGGATTCAACAATGTGCTTAATCAACGCGTCTCGTTGTGTGGCTGCCTGCACTTCGCCATCAGTCATTTCCTGTGTACGCTTTGCCAGGCGCTTTTGTTCTTGGTCTACCGCTTCGATCGCAGCGCGTGCGAGTTGCATGTCCATGCAGACGCCCCGGTCATTGATCTGCTGATCACGATGCCAGAGCGCCAGTTCTGTCCCCTGATAATTCCACTTCGGCAGACGTTTATAGACTTCGCGCATTGCCTCGATATCCAGTCCGGCGTAAGCAACAAAGCGCCGCCATTCTTCCGGGTGGGTTTTACTGGTGGCCCGACGCAGTTTGCTGTTTTTCGGGCGTGGCTTACAGAACAGCTGGATCAGCGCTTTACCTTCTTTGTCCTTCGCTTTGTCTTGCGGGACGCCTAGTACTTCGCAGAGTTCCCCCAGAGACCCCGGGAGACCGTGCGCCAGCGCCTGCACCATCGTGTCGCGCCAACGTTCGACTGGCGGTGCCAGTCGCGGCATTGCATAACGCAGAACGGTGCGGTCGAAGTGAGAGTTATGGAAATAAAGCAGGGTTTCAGGGTCTGTGATTGCTTCGTATAAGCCGTGTGGAATACCACCACCGGCAGTGATATCCCACACGTTTACTGGCCCGTCGTTGATAGCCCATGCGAAAAGCATCACTTCAACGCCTTCGGCATACGCATGGGTACCGTTGTTGATCGGAATGTCACAATAGGTTTCCAGGTCGCCCCATAGTATATTGGACATAAAATATCCTCATATGGTATATGGTTAAATGCTAGATATCATGAATTAAAGGAGACAACTAATGACTGTGGGTAATAAGAGACAGCCTAATGGATTACCTGAATATTATTGTCACCGTGGTAACGACATAAAAGATGCGATAGTTCGGGATTTTATTATTCAGCCTGTTGCACACCTGAAACTTATTACTGGACAAACTAAAACCAGTTATTCCGGTTATCCGTTAACCGATCAGTACTATTGTTTTTCATTTAAAAAACGCTCTGATGAAAATTGTACAGGGGCTTTTTTCTGTGGTAGAGATGTTGCAAAGGATTTCATTCGGCGTATCGGTTGTACAGAGCTTCCGTTATTTAATCCTATGAAATCGGATACCAGTGCAGCAATAGAACGTTCCGGTTCTGGCTCAGGTAGTTCCGGTATTACTGTCAAGCCAAATGCTGACAAAAAGCTATTTATAGACGCAGCTCGTCTGTTAATGACGCTGTGGGATTCAACAAGTAAGGGACAAACCCCACTGGCGTCGGTTCTTAATGAAGCAATTTCTGGTGGTATAGATAAACCTCCAGAAATTAGACATGTAGTGGCGGTTAATACAATGTTGGGTAACACAAAAAATACTTTAACTGGTTTGCTGGATAAAGCAAGAGCGAAGTATCCTGATGTGTTATTCAGAGATTTTGATTTCACGCCTCTTAACGAGATTGTAAAACGTTCAAAATCATATAATAAGCATCCCCCTTGTTATTGAGTATCAGACACTGTATTGGTAGGAAGGCCTATCATTTCATTTAATGTCTCTCGATGTACTGCTGGTGCTAAAGGGACTGGCGGTGCGTCTGTTGGAAGCAGTTCTTTAGCTTCGGGCCATACATCCAGTAATCGTTTTACTGTCCGAACTTTATTTAGAGCCGCGCTGACGTTCTGTATGATTTCGGTTTCATCACTTTTAATTTGTGTGTAGAGAGCATCAAAGCTATAAAACTCCGTTACCAGAGGATCTTCGCCAAGTAGAGTAAATTCTGCAGGTGCTATTTTATTAATATGCTCGGGGGCTCCTGATTCATAACCTCTGTAGTTGCCATTGAAATAAATGTTTGCTCTGGCTCCAGCCAGATTGAGATATATGCAGCAATCTTTTCGAATTAAAGAACTATTGGTTTTTAATGAATCAGGGATTTTTGTGACCATGGATTCAATCTTTTTTATATTTTTTAATATTTCAGCTTCTTTCTCTACGCCCCCGATAGCTGCAAGCCGAACACGTTCGGCCCATTCAACACGAGCAGCTCGTAGTGCTGATTTACGTTTGGGAATACCCGCTTTCTCAAGTGCGTTATTGATGATTTGAGTTTTAAGGTGATTAGTTAATACGGGCTGTGACATTATACTTTCCCTCATGAGATACCCCAGCACGTAGCTGGGGGATGAATATTTTTAAATTAGTACTTCAGCATCAGCACCTTCGCTGATATCGTCGAAATCGTCAGCGCTTGCCACTCCGCCGCCAGCGAATGCATCGCCGTCTCGCAGGAACTGGACTCCGCCGAGTGAGGCATTAATGCGTTTACCGAAATTATTGTCCTGTGCCCAGATATCGATAACGGCGTTTACATAGCACCCTGCATAGGGACGTCCGTCAGCCTGAATAAGTGGCGAACGATCGCGATCAAGAACAGCTGGGCGCGCTTTGTTAGCAGCATTCAGGAAGAAATTACCGGGGAAGCCTTCATACTCTGCTTTTTCATCACCATCATGCAGGCACAGATTGAGTTTTTTCTCCAGCTGGTTATAAATGGGCTCCCACTTCTCTCCCCATTTTTCCTTCGCTACCTGCTTCATAGCTTTACGGATTTCTTCCAGTTGTGGGTGTTTGGGTGACATTAAAAATACTGCGGAGAAACGTGGATCGCCTTCGCCGTTTACAGTTTTAGCTTCAAACAGAGACGGGAAGGCCAGACGAACATTGTTCAGCTTCAGTTTCATGGGTATTTCCTTAAATCAGATGAGGTCTGCGGTTAGCGTATCGTCGGATACGTCGTCGAAATCATTTACAGGGTTGATATTGAGTGCGGGGCGTGGGTCTGACTCGGGAACGACGGTTGGTTTACCATCAGCTCGTGTTATCAGTGCCTCGACTTTTGACCAACGGCGCGGACTGGCCTTTTTGATAAGTTTTTCGGCTTTTGTGGGACTAATAAGTTTAAAGTCGAATACTTCTTCAGTTTTGTACCTGAACTGGTCCTTCAGAAGTTCGCGAGCTGCCTCTTCATCACTCCAGGCCCGGTTACCTTGTTTTCCTGTTACCAGTTTAAACCCCGGTACCGGATGTCCGGCATTGAGTTCATTGTGAACCCGGTCCCGTACTGCCTTTAGCCAGGATTCAATAAAGTCGGCCTGACTATAGATCTCCGCAAGCTGCTCAATGGTTAACAGAGGTACACGTGCGCTGGCATTGGTGATTATTTCGCTGACAGGCTTTGTCAGATCTTCAAAATCGCTGGCCGCTGTTTGTAAATGCTGCATTTTATGGGCAGTGCAAATAGCTTTTGCTTTACAGAAGCGGCACTGTTTTTCTCCAGGTATGAAGTTTTCCAGCGGTAGTGTCTCAATGCCTTCGCATTCAGCAATATTGAGAACAAGGATCGCACTGGTTGCGGCCTCCAGCGCCCGTTCACCGAAAGACTGAAGTTCCTGTACGGTTAACGACCATTCTGAAACGTGGTTGAGCCTTGGTTGGTGAATAAATAATCTTACAGTTTCAAAGTCATACAGCATGCTGAATTGTTCAAGCGCACCCAGAGCATACAGTTGTAGTTGCTCATTTTGTTCTGCATCAATGCGGACGCCTTTGCCATATTTCAGGTCGTGGATTTGTAATTCGTTACCAGCGATGATTATGCCGTCGGCAGTTCCGAAAGATTCTTCCACACCCGTTATATGTGAGAAATCAACACGTTGTTCAACCAATAGTTCATTATTCTGTGCAAGAGTCCAGACCGTATCAACATACCGGCCAACGGCTTCGACCATTTCATCATCCACCTGTGGGCCAGATGTATCATCAGGATTTTCGCGAAGGGGGTATGAGCCGAGAAACATAGAAACATTGCATCCGGCGTAGTGTTCCGGGTGGCTTTGCCTGTTTCGTAGAACTTTTTCAGCAAGCGCGTGCGCTGCAGTGCCCTCGATTGCAAAAGTTGTTTCTTTATCCGGTTGTGTGGCCTCCAGCGCCAGACTTCCTGGGCAGCGCATCCATCGATGCGCTGATGATGGAGAAAGTTGTGCATGAACGTCTGGCATGATTAACCCTCCAGTGCTTTTTCAGCCAGGGTGATTACTTCAGCGAGATTTTCATCCGTTACTTCACCAAGTTTCCTGGCTCCCTGTTTTTCCAGAATTGCAATAGCTTCTGCCCGGTAACCCCCTTTTGCTAACTGGAGGATCAACCCTTCAGCTTGTTTGCGTAGTGCCGCGAAATCAATTGTATGGTCATCTTTGGCGTCATTATTCTGGCTGGAATTTGCTGCGTCTCTGCGTGCAAATTCTTCCTGCAGCTGAAGGTACTCAACACGGTTGATCTCGATATGGCCTTTTTTCAGCATCTCGTTCAACTTGCGTAAGGTGTGGAGTTCACTGGCTGCTGTGCCGGATACATTTTTGACGTAAAACGGCCCCGTGCGTTCTCCATCCTTGTTACTGGCCTTTTTCGGCTTAACTTCATCACGCCCATCCGCAGGTGCATCAAGTAGCTGCTCGGCAAAAGCACGTCGCTCGCCGATGGTTGGCAGGTCGTCCCAGAACTTAAGGATGTTACGGGACAGGTCCAGGAGAGCAGGTTTAAGCAGCGCCCTGGCTCGTTTGACGCCCTGCAATGCGCTGTCGAGAGCATCAATCTGAACTACTCGTTTATCGCCTTCAGCATCACGGTAGGCAACAGCACGTTGCAGCATGTCTTCTGTGATAGGGGTGGCTACCGGGTAGAAACCAGCCAGTGCGATAACGTCGCTGAACTCCAGATCATCCAGTGTCATTGCCGCTGACATATTTTCAGTTTCAGTTGCTGTATCCCGACATTCCTGCACTCGTGAAATCGTGTCAGGATGCATAACAATGCCTGATGCCATTGTGCGGATAAGACGTTCAAGCAGCGCATTATGTTGTGCCAGAAGTTGATTATTAAGTTCTAGACTGGTTTCTAAACTCATACTGTGGTCCTCGCTACAAGGAGAATGAAAGTGATGATCAGACCGAGCGCAGTGGCAACGGCCAGACCGGTCATCAAATCGAAGTTTTTACGGCGATAACGGAGAACATCGCGCCCCGTAAGTCGATGGATGTGTTCAGGTTTCATCGGTTGTATTCCTTTTTTCATATCGGGGAGCACGCTGTTGCGAGTGCGCTTTCAGACATAAAAAGCCCGTCACTTGAGGCGGGCAAAGACTACACACAGCAATTACATGGAGGATTCAGAGGATTGTTATGGGGGAAGGACGACGGTATCCATTCGGTTAAAACAAGTATTGGTCGCAGAACCTGTATGTTTGTTAACTAGAGTCAGGCTAACGTTATGCTGGTCGCGGTCAGTTTTTTGGGTAACCTCCATTATCCGTTTTCCACTGAATTCAATTTTGTCGCCGATAGCCAGGTCATTAACCAGTTTATATTTAGGCATCTTGTGATTCCTCATTCAGTTCACTTTGGTGGTTCGGCGGCTTCGACCCAGTGCTTCGCCGCACCCCAAAGGGAACTTACTGACCCGTATTGCCGACATCCTGTCCCGCCACGGTCCCGACGCATGGTTTAGAGTCGCGCCGTTCGACTTGTAGTTTAAATATCTGTGTATAGATATCTTAACTTCACGCATATAGTTAAGACCTCTAAACTCACAAAGTCAAGTGTTGTAGTTAAGAAAAGTGAACTTTTCGGATAGGTAAAGAAAAGCCCGCTTAGGAAGCGGGCATGTGGTATAGAGTGAATTTACGCTCAGAGCAGAACGGAGTACCAAAATACTTGGCCTATAATCCTGATTTTATTAGCCTCTTGATTAAAATACTCTTCGTCTGCGTATTCATCCCTATTGAAAGAGCGTATCCGGAGTCCGCTTGGGAGACGGTACAATAGTTTGACACGAAGTAATCCGTCTTGGTCTATAGCGTACATTTGACCATCTTTTACACCTGTTTTTGATGTATCTATGCCGACGACAGCGCCATCTGGTAATACCGGTTCCATGCTGTTGCCGTGGATGCTGACACAAGCCGCACAATTTACGTCAACACCTGCTTTGCGCAACGTTGAACGGGCGAATCTTAACTTACATCCCATTCGATCTATATCAACATAAGTACCATTACCGGCAGATAGTTCAATTTCCTGATAGAACGGTATTTCCACTTCATCATCCTCTAATGGCGTTGATGAGTCCCATACAGAAAACCCCCCCTCAACTTGTGCATTAGAATGTATTTCTTTGGTATCGCTTGTTTTGCCTGAAAGTAGCCACTCTGGAGAAACGTTCAATGCTTCGGCCAGATTTATAAGATTTTTCCCGTTAGGTGTGGTGTTTCCGGATTCCCATTGTGAAATCGTGGCTTTAGTTAGACCAATACGTTTAGCAAGCGCATCCTGCGTTAGGTGGACATTGCGACGAGCCTCGCGAATACGATCATTAATCATGGTTTTACCCTCATATAGTTTAGTTAGCTTAACTTAATCAGGGTATCGCTTTCTTGACTTGTAGGTTTAGTTTTCTTAACCTCATATAACCATATATTTCCTGGGTGACGGGTATGAAAAAAGCAGAAGCAATTGAGCTTGCAGGAAGTAAAGCGAAACTAGCGAGACTATTGAAGGTTTCCAAAGGAGCCGTATCTCAATGGGGGGAGGAAATCCCAGAGCTAAGAGCTCTTCAACTTGAAAAGATTTTGGAGCAAAAAAATGTAGTCAAACAAAAAGGCTTAACCCATGTCTGATAGCAAACCATGGGGAGCTACGCCTGATGAGTGGTTTCATTTCGACCTGGTATTGGGGCGAACTGCTCATCTTCTCCCAGTTGTATGTAACCCCGGTGCGACTATATCCCCTGACAGTAAACTGAAAGCGCTGGGTAAGACGCCAAGTCGCTATAACCGGGACCGTCAGGTCACCGGTATTGCTCAATGGACCGGTCATGTTGTTACTGAGCATGATTTTGCCCGCTGGTCGAATGAACCGGATTATGGCATCTGCGTGCGTACAGGCCATGGCTGGCTGGCGCTGGACTGCGACAGCGAAGACGAAGATATCCAGGCCGATATTCGCAAAACGCTGGTGCAGCTGCTTGGTGAGCTGCCGCCGCGTCGCTGGCGCGCCAACAGTAACAAATGCCTGTACCTGCTGGCCGTTGACGGCGATTTCCGTAAGCGCATCCACCGTCTGGCGGGCGATATGGGGATTATCGAGCTGCTGGCGAACGGGCAGCAGTTTGTTGCCTGCGGTACGCACAGCAGCGGCGCGCGTATCGAATGGGACGGCGGTTTGCCGGATGAACCTCCGGCTATTACTGGTGAGCAGCTTGAAACGCTGTGGCAGCGACTGGCGGAACAGTTACCTGTGTCGGTCACCACCGAAGCGGGCAGCACGAAGATGCGCGACCGTTCAACCTTCACGCCCGGCGCCACGGATGATACGGCGGAATATCTCGATGCCAATGGCTGGACGCTGCTGGACGGCGCGAACGGCGAGCGCTATATCCGTTGCCCGTTCGAAGACGGCCACAGCACCGGCGGCGACCCGACGAGCACGGTTTACTTCCCGGGCGGTACCGCGGGCTTTGAGCAGGGGCATTTTAAGTGCCTGCACGCCAGCTGCGCGCACCGCGACGACGGCGATTTCCTTAATGCCATCGGGATCCGCAACGACGATTTCGAAGACCTGACCAGCACCGAAGTGGCCGAGCCGTTACCGCTGCCGGCGTTCGAGCGCGACAAATGGGGCCGCATCGAGGCCACCATCAGCAACGCGGCAAAAGCCGTTGTGCGTCCTGACTTCGTGGACATCGATATTCGCTTTGACCAGTTCCGTGACGAAATCATGTTCGCCCAGGCAGGCTCCGGCCAGTGGCAGGCCTTCACCGATGCGGATTATGCGCGCCTGCGCATCACGATGGAAAAGCGGGGATTTAAACCTGTTGGTCGTGAACTTATTCGCGATGTGGTGTTACTTGCAGCCGATGAACAACCATTCGATTCAGCGATCACCTGGCTGAACGGACTGGAGTGGGATGGCGTGCCGCGCATCGAATGTTTCTACCATACGCACTTCGGTACCGCCGACACGCCTTATACCCGTGCGGTGTCTATGTACATGTGGACCGCGTTGGCGGGGCGAGTACTGGAGCCAGGCATCAAAGCGGATATGGTGCCGATCCTCGTTGGTCCGCAGGGCTGCGGTAAGTCTTCCGGAGTGGAGGCACTGAGCCCTGATCCTGCGTTTTTTACTGAAATCTCTTTTGCCGAAAAAGACGATGATCTCGCTCGAAAAATGCGTGGTCGGCTGGTGGCAGAGATTGGTGAACTGCGCGGACTTAATACCAAAGAGCTGGAGTCAATCAAAGCGTTTGTGACGCGTACTCACGAAAACTGGATCCCGAAATACCGGGAGTTCGCCACCCAGTTTCCTCGTCGCCTGGTGTTCGTTGGTACCACCAATGAGGACGAATTCCTTGCGGACAAGACTGGTAACCGTCGCTGGCTCCCCGTGGAAGTGTCGAAAGTCGACGTGAAAGCGATAAAAAGAGATCTCCTTTTACTTTGGGCTGAGGCTCGTGAGGTGTTTCAGCGTCTGGGGGGTATCCAGTTCCGTGAGGCTGAACAACTGGCAGCGAGTGTCCATGAACAGTACACCATCAAGGATGCTTGGCTTGAAACGGTAGAGAAATGGCTCGACACGCCAGACCTGATGACTAATGAACTTCCGCGAAATTGCGAATTTTTACGCGCAAGTGATGTTTTGCGTGATGCGATTGGGCTAAATCCTGACCGCATCGGAAAACGCGAAGAAATGCGAATTAGTAATGTTTTGCAAAATTGCGGGTATAAGCGTGCCCAAAGGCGAATTGGGGGGAAAATGACTCGAATTTTTGAGGCGGTGTCCCAACCTGTACCAACCTCAAAATAGAGGTTGGTACATTTTAACTAATTGAATTTAAAGGCCAGTACCAACTGTACCATCTGTACCAACCTAATTACTAAGAACCCCATATATATATATAAGTCGCTTGGGGAAAAGGTTTGAAAAGAGCTGGTACAGGTGGGTACAGGTTGGTACAGGCCGAACAAGGAATTTTTTGCACATAACAGCGTGTAATAAGCGAATCGGAACTGCGTTATCCACACCCACGGATAAACAAACGTGGTTCTCAGAAAATTTTTTCGTAGCAAAACGTAGAGGTCAGAGCTATGCGTAATATTCAACAGGTTTTAGAGCGCTGGGGTGGCTGGGCAGCGAGTGAAGGTGGTAGCGTCTACTTTCCTCCTGTTGCAGCTGGGTTTAAGAATCTGCTACCCGCGACGCAGTCTGGAAGGCTGAAATGCAGTGACAATGACGGTCTTATCATCAACTCCGCTATGAGCTGCCTGAAGAAAAAAGATCCGTATCTGTGCACGCTCCTTGAGTGGCATTACGTCCAGGCCATGCCCGTGCGGGCGATGGGTGAGAAGCTCGGCGTATCTCACACCCACGTTCTGAAGAGGCTTCAGGCGGCAGAGGGATTTATTGACGGTTGCTTAGCCATGCTGGATGTGGTGCTCGAAATGGATCAGTCGGTTCAGTCAAAGCCTCAGGCTATCAGGACTTTGCGTAGGAGCTGCTCGGCGGCATAATATCCAGCAATCAATCACGTAAGGGAACCAGATGGCTCTGATCAGCGTTCGCAACAGATTTGAAAGCTTCATGGAACAGAGGTACCCAGATCTGTCGTTGCAGGTCAAAGGTAATATTGGCGCATCAATGAAGGCTCAACTTGGCATCAGGATTGAACGAGAATTGTACAGTGAAGATTTTACTTACTGTGATTCAGCAGTTCAGTTGATGTGGACACTCTTTCAGGCAGGTGTTCTGGCCGAACGAAGAGCTACCAGCGTTACGCTTCCTGCGCTGAAGGCAAAGCCGGATAGCTTCTACGATGCGGGTTATAACGAAGGTATTCAGGACTGTCGTAAACATCTGACGGCATCAGGCATCAAGGTAAGATAAAAAATAGTTGTGGAATTCCAAAAAGCCGATTAGCCTGATATCTGTTGAAAACAGTTCATCACGAAGAGGCTCCCGCAAGGGGGCCTTTTTTAATGCTCTATTCTCAGTAAAAGTTAATAAAACAGGGTTTTCGTCGCGAAAAAACGCTATGCAGTTTTTGCCCTTTTTTATGCACCTTTTATTCACTCGAATTTCGCCATTCTGGACCACTTAAGTTGATTAAATAGGCCTTTCATCGCAAATCTATTGCGAGCGGTGATCGTGTGGTTCCTATAACGTACATTATGTTAAATAACTTCCTTTTTTAACAAATTTAACAAGGTTCGCTATGGCGAACTTTTTTTTGTATTCAGGGCCCACCGAAGGACGGCTCATAACCCAATCCTACGGGCGTATACGCAGGGCCCGCCTTTCAACAACACCCCGTAATGGCGGAGGTGGGAAGTATGAAAATGCACAATGCTCCTCATTCCTGGCCTGACTTACTGGAACTCTTACAAAGTTGGTGGCGTGGAGATACGCCGTTGGGCGCAGTGGTTATGTCAATTGTTATGGCTGGCTTGCGCATTGCCTATTTTGGCGGTGGCGGCGGCTGGAAACGAAAAACGCTTGAGATTTTGCTCTGTGGTGCTCTGACGCTGACCTTTGCATCCGCTCTTGAGTATGTTGGATGGCCTAAATCTCTTTCTGTTGCCATTGGTGGCGGTGTTGGGCTGATCGGTGTCGATGCTATTCGTGGGGCTGCAATGCGAGTAATCGGTAACAAATTTGGTAGCACGAAGGAGTAATTTATGCAGGCACTAAATTCCCAGCGTAAAGCTTTCCTGGATATGGTTGCATGGTCAGAAGGAACGGATAACGGGCGACAACCGACACGTAACCACGGTTATGACGTTATTGTCGGTGGTGAACTGTTCACTGATTACTCCGATCACCCTCGCAAACTTGTCACGCTAAACCCGAAACTTAAATCAACAGCCGCAGGACGTTATCAGCTTCTTTCACGCTGGTGGGATGCCTACCGCAAGCAGCTTGGCCTGAAAGATTTTTCGCCAGAAAGTCAGGACGCTGTGGCGCTGCAGCAGATTAAAGAGCGTGGCGCTTTACCGATGATTGACCGTGGCGATATTCGTCAGGCAATCGACCGTTGCAGCAATATCTGGGCGTCGTTACCTGGTGCAGGTTACGGTCAGTATGAACATAAAATCGGTGACCTGATTTCCAGGTTTAAAGATGCTGGTGGGGTGGTAAATGAAGCTGACTTATAAGATTGTTATCGCGGCATTTTTCTTCTCTGCCTTTGGGGCGCTCGTCTGGTCTGCAAACCATTACCACAGCAAGTATCAGGCAGAAAAGTTGCGGGCTGATAAAGCGGAAGGTGAAGCTGAATATCAAGGGAAAGTGATAGCTAATCAGGCATTAAACTTCAATCGTTTTAACCAGATAGCAGAAAAAGCAAGCCGATTAAATTCTCTGGTCGACATCGGTCACGAGAAGACAGTCATCAAATACCGTGAGGTTCTGCTCCGTGAAAAGAACTGTGATTTCCCTGTTCCTGTTGATATTGCTGTCGGGTTGCTCAACTACGCGAACCGTTTACGCGCCAGCGCATTGCACGCCGATTCCGGGGACATTGACTCAGCCGGTGATCGTGCCACTACCACCAGAACGTTGACATATTGCCAGGCTGTTCTGTGGATTAACCCACTGTTGGCAGCCATCGAGAAGGCGAATAACCAGTTGGCTGGTGTCCGACAAATAGAACAGTCCCGGTAATAGCATTACAGAAGCTCTTCCAGGAGGGGCTTCGATAATGACCTGATAACTGGAAAATAAAATGACTAAGAAGCTGAAAGCAAAACACGAGGTGTTTTGTCGCGAGTTTCTTGTCGATCTGAATGCTACACAAGCAGCTATTCGCGCAGGCTACGTCTCCAGGCGAGCACATGTTACGGGGGCTGAACTATACGGTAAACCTGAGATACGCGCCCGTATTAACGAGCTAAAGCAGGAGCGTATTGATCAACTGGGCATTGATGCGAATTATGTGCTGATGCGACTGGTTGAGATCGACAGGCTCGATGTGGCTGACATCCTGGAGGACGATTTAAGTATTAAGCCTCTGTCTGCGTGGCCGGAATCGTGGCGTCGGTACCTGAGTGGATTTAACCTCGCTGAAATGTTTGAGGGGCGAGGAGATGACAGAGAAATGGTCGGGATCCTTAAAAAGATTAAGTGGCCTGATAAGGTTAAAAACCTTGAGTTGCTTGGGCGTCATGTTTCTGTTCAGGCGTTTAAAGACAACGTCAAAAATGAAGTGACTGGCGCTGATGGAGGACCCGTCAGAACAGAAATTACCAACTTAACGCCGGAGCAGGCTGCAGAAGCGTATAAAAAAATGATGGGCTAAGTATGCCGTTACCATTTCACTTCGATTTTAAACATCCTGATTACCAGATGGTTTTTGAATGGCGGATGGAACGCTTACAGCGCATTCGCCAGAACCCTGAAATATTGCCCGTATTGAAGCAGTTTTACCGAACCAATCCGGCTCAGTTCATCATCGACTGGGGCATGACAACGGACCCGCGTAATATTGATTATGGCCTGCCGGTGACCATTCCGTTTTTACTCTTCCCTAAGCAGGAGGAGTGGATCCACTGGATTATGGAACGCTGGGGCAATCGGGAGAATGGTATTACCGAAAAATCCCGTGAAATGGGGCTCAGTTGGACCGCGATCGGACTGGCCTGCTCGCTTTGTCTCTTCAACAAAGAAATGGTTATCGGTTTCGGCTCCCGTAAAGAGGAATACGTCGACAGCACCGGTGACCCGAAAGCATTGTTCTGGAAGGCACGCAAGTTCGTGGAAACGCTACCTGTAGAGTTTCGCGGTTCGTGGAGCGAGAAGAAGCACGCGCCATATATGCGTGTTGAGTTTCCTGAAACTGGTGCCGTTATCAAAGGCGAGGCTGGCGATAATATTGGTCGTGGTGACCGTACCACGCTTTATCTGGTTGATGAGGCTGCATTCCTTCAGCGTCCTCTGCTGATTGATGCGGCGTTGTCACAAACGACGCGTTGCCGTATCGACCTGAGTTCAGTTAACGGCATGGCTAACCCGTTCGCTCAGAAGCGTCATGGCGGGAAGATACCGGTATTCACATTCCACTGGCGGGATGATCCTCGCAAGGATGAAGAGTGGTATCGCAGGGAATGCGAGAAAATCGATAATCCGGTGGTGGTGGCACAGGAACTTGATCTGAACTACAGCGCATCAGCGGAAGGCGTTCTGATTCCATCCGAATGGGTACAGGCTGCCGTTGATGCGCATATCAAACTGGGTATCCAGCCAACAGGCAAACGACTTGGCGCGATGGATGTCGCCGACGAAGGCAGGGACAAAAATGCCTTTTCCACCCGTCATGGCTTCCTCCTGGAAAATGTGCGGGAATGGTCCGGTGTGGGCAGCGACATTTATCAGTCCGTCGAGAAGGTTTTCGGCTTTTGCGAACAGGACAACCTCGAAGAGTTTCGCTTTGACGAGGACGGGCTGGGCGCTGGCGTTCGCGGCGATGCACGCGCTATCAACGAACTGCGTAACGCTGCGCGTCGACCGTCAATACTTGCCACACCGTTTCGAGGTAGTGGCGCGGTATTTGATCCGGATGATGAAGCTGTTCGCGGGGACAACGGGCAAGCCGCGCGTCTGAACAAGGACTTCTTCGCTAACGCCAAAGCCCAGAGCTGGTGGCGGTTACGTAAACTTTTTCAGAATACCTGGCGCGCCGTGGTTGACGGTATGGCTTACAACCCGGACGAAATCATCTCAATCAGCAGTAGCATGGCACTCAAAGATAAACTCATCATCGAGCTTTCGCAGCCGACCTATTCCATTAATGGTGTGGGAAAAATCGTTATTGATAAACAGCCTGATGGAACCCGATCGCCAAACCTTGCCGACTCGGTGATGATCAACTATGCCCCAATGAATTCAGCCCTGAACATCTGGGAGCTGCTAGGGAGACAGGCCTGATGGCACGAAACAAACAAGCCCTGCGGCGAACTGCGCAGGCCACAGCTGATGGTTATGAGAATTTTATTGCCCGCGTAGGGATGCAGACACCTAACCAGCACTCAGCATCCACCTACCGGGCTAATTTCACCAGTCGTAACCGCATGCTGGTGGAATGGTCCTATCGTTCATCCTGGATCATCGGCGAAGCAGTCGATGCTATCCCGGATGATATGACCCGCAAAGGCATTCGCATCACTTCGGAAATTGATGCAAAAGATCGTGGCATTCTCGAATCACAACTGGATGAGTTGCAAATCTGGGATGCGCTGAATGACGTGCTGAAATGGTCGCGCCTCTACGGCGGCGCGGTGGGTTTCATCATGATTGAGGGGCAGGCACCAATGACCCCGCTGCGACCCGAAACCATCGGTAAGGGCAAGTTTAAGGGGATTCTCCCGCTCGACCGCTGGATGATCGACCCGGTACTGACCCGCCGCATTAAAGATATGGGGCCGGACCTGGGTAAACCTGAGTTTTACGATGTGGTGACCACAGCAACGGGAATTCCTGCCTGGCGCATTCATCACAGTCGCCTGATTCGCTTTGATGGCGTCACGCTGCCATTTCAGCAGAAGATGACCGAGAACGAATGGGGAATGTCGGTTGTAGAGCGTATCTGGGATCGTCTTACCGCGTTCGACAGCGCTACTGTCGGCGCGGCGCAGCTGGTCTACAAAGCGCATTTGCGTACCTACAGCGTGGAGAAGCTACGCGAGCTTATCGCACTTGGTGGTCCTGCGTATGAAGCGTTGCTGAAGAATATTGACCTGATTCGACAGTTCCAGAGCAATGAAGGCATGACTCTCATGGACTCGCGGGATAAGTTTGAAACCCATCAGTACAGCTTCAGTGGTCTGGATGACATCCTTTCACAGTTTGCAGAACAGATTAGTGGCGCTGTTGGTATCCCACTGGTGCGGTTGTTCGGACAGTCCCCGAAGGGATTTTCTACCGGCGATGCAGACCTTGCCAACTATTACGACCGGGTAAGCTCGTTGCAGGAGAGGCGTTTACGTCTTCCGGTGCGGCGGATACTGGACATCATGCATCGTTCGGAACTTGGCAAGCCGCTCCCGGATGATTTCACGTTTGAGTTTAACCCGCTCTGGCAAATGTCTGATGTCGATCGTTCAACGGTGGCGTTAAATACCACCAACGCAATCAGTACAGCGCTGGGTGATGGTCTGATGACACTGAAAGCCGCTATGACTGATTTGCGCGAAAATTCTGACGTAACCGGCATCGGGGCATCCATTACCGACGAGGACATAGAGAATGCCGAAGACGAAGCGCCGCCCGGCATCGGCGAACCTGATGACGAACCGCAGGAACCGTCAGGCGGAAATCCGGTATCGAACCAGTCTACGCAGGATAGCGCGGGCGGTCGGGGACATCGTAAATGGTCGCTACGATGGTTCAAATGACAGTATCACGGAAATTATTGAGGCGCTGGAACGCTACAGTGAAATCATCACCCCCTGGGCGACAAAGGTCGCGGAAAACTTTACCGCCGACATTGTGCGCAAGAATGATGAGCAGTGGCGTAAACACAGCAAAACCATCAGCCGTGAGCTACGCAATCTGGTAAACAGTGCCCCCCCAGGGCAGGTGATGAAATCCATCGTTGCTGAACAGGTTAAGTACATCAAATCGCTCCCCCTCGAGGAGGCTGACAGGGTGTACGACATCCAGAATCGGGCGATAGAAGCTGTTGTTACCGGTGGGAGAGCGGAACATTTTGCTAAAGAAATAGCCGCATCGGGTGATATAGCAAAGTCCAGAGCTGACCTGATTGCCCGTACTGAACTTGGACGTGCAACCGGCGCGCTGGATCAGGCGCGTGCGCTGTCAATTGGTTCGAATGGTTATATCTGGCGTACAGCCGAAGATGGTGACGTCAGGCATTCTCATCGGGAAATGGAAGGTAAATTTGTCGAATGGGGCAAACCTCCAACGCTTGATGGCATGACCGGTCACGCTGGCGAGCTCCCGAATTGTCGCTGTTATAAAGAAATCGTTTTTCCCACCTCCCAATCTTATCCCGCCTGAATCGCAGGTAACCCATGAAATATTTTTTCAATACCCGGCTGGGAGAAACCCGCTACCAGCTGGCTGACGGCTCGTTGCTGTGCAAAGACGTGCCGATAGGACGAACAGGTAAGCAGCTCTATGGTGCTGATGATCTGCCAAAACTGAAACCCGATAAGTTCGGTGAAATAGTCGTCACGCGTTCTCCTGGGCAGGTATTCCATCCGGCCACGCTTGCCTCATTCGAAGGGATGAGCATCACGATCCTGCATCCTGAAGATGAAAACGGGAATGTGCGGCTGGTAAATCCCGAGAACTGGAAAGAGCTTGCTGTCGGGCACCTCCAGAATGTCCGGCGCGGGACGGGTGAGCAGTCTGATTTGATGCTGGCTGACCTTATCGTCAAAGACGAAAACGCCATTCAGCTGATCGAAGATGGCCTGCGTGAAGTGTCGTGCGGCTATGACGCGGAGTACGAGCAGACCGAGCCAGGTAAAGCCGAGCAGGTCGATATTACCGGAAACCATGTGGCTCTTGTCCCCAAAGGCAGAGCCGGAAATCGTTGTGCAATTGGAGACAGAGACACAATGGCAAATCAAAAGAAAAACTGGTGGAACCGCATGCGTGCAGCCATCAAGACAGGAGATGCCGACACCATGAACGAACTGGTGGAGTCGGCTCCCGCATCGGTTACAGGAGATGAGGGGGATTTGCCGCAGGGCGTTAATCTCAACATCAACCTGTCCCCGCAGCAACCACTACCGGACAAAGCACCAGAGATGGGTGGAGGTCCAACCGGCGACAGTGATGATGACCTCAAAACATTACTGAAAGCCCTGCTGGCTAAGCTGGAAGGAAATGCGACGGGCGATAACGACAATAAGCCTGACGATAATCCGACCGGTGACGGCGAGGACGATGAAGAGGAAACCACGATTACTGGTGACTCAGCCTGGCGTGCCGAAGTTATCGTTCCGGGTATCGATCTCAGCCGTAAGATGAAACCGACCGCGTTCAAACGTGAGGTTCTGGCTTCTGCTGACAAAACGCTGGTTCGCCAGATCGTCGGTGATGCGGATATCCGCAAATTGCCGAAACAATCGGTCGACATGGCGTTTAATGCCGTGTCTGAGATTGCCAAAGGGCGAAACACCCGCGCCACCACCGGCGATGCACAGCGCCTAAACATGGGCATGACCAGTATCGCTTCCCTGAACAAACAAAACGCTGAATTCTGGGCAAACCGTAAAGGGTAAAAAATGAATAATGTATTTCTGTACCGGATGCCTGTTGGCATTGCCGGGGCTGTCTCTCGCCCGCAGGACTTAACCGTCGAACCGGTGGTCCTTAAATCCGATAACGCCTTTGCTGCCTATGGGCTGGCTGGTAAATACGATGATGACGGTTTTTTCGTGCCTCTGGCAGATGGTGATACCGCAGACAAGGTGAAGGGGATCTACGTGCGCCCTTATCCGACCACTTCGCAGCCGGACATGGTTCGCCAGGTGGGGAGTGGCAAGAACTTCCCGGGCGACGCCATGAAGCGTGGCTACGTGACCGTTAATCTCGGTTCTGATTTTGATGCCAGCACCATCAAAAAAGGCGACCCGGTATACGTTGTCGTCTCCACTGATGAATCCATCAAAGTGCCGCTGGGTGGATTCATGTCCACGTCAGTCAGTGGCAAAAACGTGGTGCTGACCAATGCTGAATTCACAGGTGCCGGTGATGCTGACGGCAATGCAGAAATTTCCTGGAAGATTTAAGGAACAGACGAATGATTACTTTTGATCAGGCAACCGTTGACAGCTCTGGTGCCTTTCTCATCGGGGAGCTGGAGCGGCTCGACCAGACGCTGAACCTGCCACTGGTGGGGTACACCTGGACCCGCGATATCCAACTGCGTGAAGATGTCTCCATCGCAGATGACATTTCCAGCTGGACGAATACCAGCTTCGCCGCTGCGGGTACTGGCGCAAATCCGAATGGCAAAAACTGGGTAGGCAAAGACTCAACCGCTATTGCTGGCGTAAACGTGGATATCGGCAAATCCGGTAACCCGCTGAACCTGTGGGGGATGGAACTTGGCTGGACGGTCATAGAATTGCAGGCTGCTCAGCAGGTCGGACGCCCGATCGATACGCAGAAGTATGACGGGATGCAACTGAAATGGCAGATGGATAACGATGAACAGGTGTATGTTGGCGATTCCGCATTAAACCTGAAAGGTCTTGTTACCCTGGACGGTGTGCCTGTCAACAACGCTGCCAAAACGTGGGCAACCTCAACACCGGACGAAATCCGCGCAAGCATTAACCAGGTGCTGTCTGATGCGTGGGCCGCTTCCGGTTACTCTTTGGTTCCGCGTGATTTGCTGATCCCGCCTGAGCAGTTTGCTCTGTTGTCCAGCATCATCGTTTCATCTGCGGGTAACCAGTCCCTGTTGACGTACCTTCAGACCAACACCATCAGCTATCACCAGAACGGTGTTCCGCTGAATATCCGCGCGGTTAAATGGCTGAAAGGCCGTGGTGTGGGGAATAAGGATCGCATGGTTGCGTACACCAACGATAAAAAATACGTCCGCTACCCGCTGGTTCCGCTTCAGAGCGTGCCGGTGCAGTATCGCGGTCTGTATCAGATCGTCACTTACTACGGCAAGCTGGGTGCAGTCGAGCCAGTGTACAAAGAAACCATTTCGTACGTTGATGGCATTTAACAGCCACATGGCCCCCCTGGCGGGGCCATTAAGGATGACCCGATGGCAAAAAATGATGCAGTAATACACGTACATACCCCGTTTGTGCTCACGCTTCCCGACGGTTCTCGGCGCGAGTTTGTTAAAGGCCGTCATGCTGTGGAGGAAGACGTTGCCACGCACTGGTTCACTCGTGCGCACGCGGAAGTATCCGTTGGCAAAGCCACAGACGCGCGTAACGAGGTAAAAAATGCCAAAGAATCAAAGTCTGCCAGCGGTAAGTGATTTTCGCCGCGACTTCCCGCAGTTTGCTGACCCTGCCAAATATCCCGAAGCGCAAATCCAGTTTCGTCTGAATCTGGCCGATGAACTGCTGAGCGAAAACGTCACCGGCAAAAAGTTGTTTCCGTACTTTGCCGGGTTGTTCGTTGCGCACTACATGACGCTCTGGGCGGCAGACAGCCGGGCGATGCTGGCTGGTGGTTCGGGCGGTTCAACCAATGGTGTTCAGTCCTCAAAGTCCGTGGATAAGGTAAGCGTCAGTTATGACACCAGTGCGACGCTGAATCCTGATGCAGGTTTCTGGAATAACACCCGATATGGCGCTGAATTTTATCAGTTGATCACGATGTTCGGTGCAGGCGGTCGCCAGCTATGAGTTTCAAAAGCGGTGTAACAACGAGGGTGGATAACGCTAAGGCCATTCTGGATGCGCTCAGGTCGTTAACCAAAAAAGATGTGCTGGTCGGCATCCCTTCGGAAGACAGCGAGCGGGATGATGTTCCGTTTGGTAATGCGGGCATCGGTTACCTCAACGAATACGGCTCACCAGAGCAGAACATCCCGCCACGACCTCACCTGGTCCCCGGCGTTAAATCGGCAGAAGAGCAGACGGTGCCGCAGCTCAAAGCCGCGGCGCAGGCTGCACTTGATGGTAATGCTGCGGGAGCAGAACGCGCACTCAACCGTGCCGGAACACTGGCCGCTAATGGCGTCAGGCGTTACATGACCATTACCGGCTTTACGCCGCTTGCTGACAGCACTGTTGAAGCCCGGGCTCGTCGGGGGCGCAAGGGGGCAACACTGGAACTTGCCCGGCGTGCTGCTGGCGAATCTCCGGGAACCGATCTGGCGAAACCATTAATTGACACCGGGCAATATCGCAGAGCGATTACCCATGTTGTGAGGGATAAAAATGCCGACTCTTGATGTAACAGATGTGCTTTTTGACCCCGATTTTTGCGACTTCAATTTGTGGGTAACACGCCGTGTGCAAACGGTGGATGAGGACGGGATCGGCAGCGACAGCGAAGTTAAAAAGCAGTTTGCCGGAGTCGTAACTGTTGATCGCTCTCTGGAAAACCGTCGTATGCAGGCCGGGCAGGTAATCAGTGGTGCAATTCTGATTGTGACGACTGAGCGACTGACGCAGGGACAGACTGGCCGTGATGCCGATATCGTGACGTATCAGGGCCGTGATTATCGTGTGACTTTCGTCGACCCGTATACAGCGTATGGTGCCGGATTCGTTCAGGCGCATTGTGAGTTGCTGCCGTTTGATGGGGGAATTCCGGTTGAGCAATAACACCAGCACAGAGCGCGGATGGCTGATACCAACCAGTGGCGATCCGGATTATGACGAAGCGCTCGACAGGCTGTTAAGCCAGTGGATGCGTAACGTTTCCGGTCTGTCTGCCGGGATGGTTCGTCCGCGCTGGCAGAAAGAGCAACCGCCACTGCTACCGGCTGAAACGAACTGGTGTGCGTTTGGGGTTATCGGATGGTCAGGTGATGACAGTCCGGCATTCACCAGACAGACCGATGATGGCTCTCAGCTCTGGCGGCATGAAACGATTGAGTGTATGGCTTCGTTTTATGGTCCGGCGGGGATGGTGTATGCGTCCCGGTTTCGTGACGGTATATCTGTACCGCAGAACAACGCAGCACTGAATGCGCTGGGGCTGTCTCTTGGCGATTACACAGGTCTGACTCCCTTCCCTGAACTTATTAATCAGCAATGGGTCCGCCGCTACGATATGACGGTGCGTCTGCGCCGGAAGGTTGTGCGCGAGTACGGTATTAAATCGCTGGTGGAAGCACCAGTCATCTTTTTCGGAGATTAAGCTATGGCACAGGGCTTGCCTGTATCAAACGTTGTTAATGTTGATGTGATCATGTCGCCGCGTGCAGCATCAGGGCGAAATTTTGGTGCATTACTCATTCTCGGCCCGTCCACAATCATTCCGGTAAGTGAGCGCATTCGCCGTTATTCTGCCGCGGAAGATATTGGAAAAGATTTTGGCGTGGAATCACCAGAATATAAGGCTGCGCAGGTGTTTTTCTCACAATCACCGAAACCTCAGGAGGTTTTTGTTGGTCGTTGGGTGAAAACGAAGGGAGACAGCGAACAGGCCACGCCTGAGACGCTGGAGCAGGCTGTGAATGCCATGCTCGATTATACTTCATGGTATGGACTGGGGATTGCAGACGATGAAGATATTCCGGATGCAGACTGGCTGAAAGTGGCTGCGGCGATCGAATCCTCTTCTGTAAGCCGTATTCTGGCGATTACGACAAGCGATGAGAAATGCCTGCAGACTGCATCCAGCGATGATTTGGCATCAAAACTGAAAACCGCCGGATATTCACGCAGTTTTATTCAGTATTCATCGGGTAATAAATACGCTGCGTTATCTGCATTTGGCCGGGCATTCACGGTTAATTTCAATGGCAGTAATACCGCGATTACGCTCAAGTTTAAGCAGGAGCCGGGTGTCGGGTATGAAACACTGACAGTCAGCCAGGCATCGGCACTTGATGCAAAAAACTGCAATGTGTTCGTGTACTACCAGAATGATACAGCTATCCTCCAGCAGGGAGTGATGGCTAACGGCGATTTCTTTGATGAACGCCACGGCCTGGACTGGTTACAGAATTATGTGCAGACCAGCCTCTATAACCTGCTTTATACCAGCACCACGAAAGTTCCCCAGACTGAAGCCGGTATTACCCGACTGTTATCAAATGTTGAAAAATCACTGGATCAGGCCGTTCAGAATGGACTGATTGCTCCGGGCGTATGGAACGGGGGCGACCTTGGTCAGCTGTCATCAGGTGACACACTGCCCAAAGGTTATTACGTATACGCCCAGCCGCTGGATGAACAGGCACAATCAGAACGTGAAGCCCGTAAGGCTCCGGTGATTCAGGCTGCAATAAAACTTGCAGGCGCGGTTCATTACGCTGACGTACAGATTAACGTTGTTCGCTAAGGGGAAGTGAATGTCTACCTATTCTTTTATGGATGTCACTGCGACGCTGACCGGGCCGACAGGTTCGATTGACCTCGGGTACGGTTCGGCAAGTTCTGAAGAGGGGATTGTGGTTGCGATGGGCGGTCCTAAAAACACCATGACCATCGGTGCTGATGGCGAAGTGATGCACAGTCTCCATGCAGATAAAAGCGGGACGATTACCGTTAACCTTCTGAAGACATCACCGACAAATAAAAAATTGTCGCTGGCGTATAACGCACAGAGCCAGTCTTCTGCCACATGGGGGAATAACGTTATCGTGATCCGCAACAAGGTCAGCGGCGACATCATCACGGCACGCAGTGTTGCGTTCCAGAAACAACCGGATAACGCCAACGCTAAAACCGGTAATACGATGCCGTGGGTGTTTGACTGCGGCAAGATTGACCAGGTTCTCGGGGAGTTTTAATGCATGGAATTCGAAATCAAAGGTGTGAAATATCGCACGGCAAAACTCAGCGTTTTTGACCAGCTGAAAGTGACCCGCAAACTTCTGCCGGTACTGGCGGGAATGATGTCAGATTTCGGGAGCATTCGCTCCCGTTTGCCTGCTGACGGCAAAATCGACACCGTGAAATTCGAGCAGTTAAAACCGGTGTTTGAAACCATGCTCCCGCGTATCGCTGAGGAACTGTCTTCCCTGACCGAAGATGACACCGATGCGATTATTCATCCCTGTCTTGCGGTGGTATCGCGGCGTCATATGGATGGATGGGTTCCGGTATTTACCCAGGGCGAACTGATGTTTGATGATATTGACCTGCTGGTCATGCTGCAGCTGGTGGCGCGGGTGGTCGCCGATTCGCTGGGAAATTTTTTGCCTACACCCCTTACCAGCACGACGCAGAGCCTGCAACAGGGCTGACGTTTAACAGCCTGCCGGACGGGCTGTCCTACCTTCTCAATCCGGTTGACGCCGGGTTAATTCCTTATACAGCACTTAAAGATGGCTCTGTCGATTTGTACGACATTGCTCTCTTGAATGACCATCTGGCGGTAAAAGCGGATAACCAGCGGCGCATTGAGAAATGGAGAGAGGATAATGAACGCTGAAACTATTAAAGATTTCCTCGTCTCGCTTGGCTTCAGTGTGGATGATGCAGGAGCGAAAAAGTTCGGTTCTGTCCTCGCCGGTACAACTGCAAATGTCATCAAAATGGGACTGGCCGTTGAAGGAGCTGCGCTGTCCGTGGTGGCCTTCACGGCTAAGATCGCCTCCGGCCTGGATAATCTTTACTGGGCGTCACAGCGCACCGGCGCGACAGCCCAGGGAATTCAGTCTATTGGCTATGCGGTTTCGCAGGTTGGCGGCAGTGTGGACGCTGCGCGATCTTCTCTGGAAAGCCTCTCCCGGTTTATCCGTAATAACCCCGGGGCTGAGGGATTTCTGAATCGTCTGGGGGTACAGACACGGGATGCCAGCGGTAACATGCGTGACATGGCCGCTATTTTTACAGGTGTAGGCCAGAAGCTCAGCGGCATGCCGTATTACCGGGCTAACCAGTATGCGCAGATGCTGGGCATTGACGAAAATACCCTTATGGCGATACGCCGGGGTGTGGGTGGCTTCTCCGGGCAGTACAGCGCAATGGCGAAAGCTATCGGCTTCAATGCTGACGAGGCGGCCAGAAGCTCCAACAAATTTATGACCTCCCTGCGTGAGTTTAGCGCGATGGCAGGCATGGCCCGTGACAAAATCGGCTCTAATCTTGCGGGTGGGCTTGCAGGTTCGCTGGACACCCTGCGCCGCCATATCCTGGACAACTTCCCTCGTATCGAGCAGACCCTGACGAAAGCCATAAAAGGCATTCTGGCGCTCGGGGATATTATCGGGCGGCTGTTCTTCAGACTGATTGAGGGGACATCAGGCCTTATCACCTGGTGGCAATCGCTGGATAAGCAAACGCGGGAGTTGATCTCGCTGTTTGGCGCACTGACGATTGCGCTGCGCATTCTGAACAGTACGTTCTGGATGTCGCCGATTGGCCTCATTACCGCGCTGGCGGCGGGTATTGCCCTCCTGTGGGAGGACTATCAGACCTGGAAGGAAGGCGGCGACAGCCTGATTGACTGGGGCAAGTGGAAACCGGAGGTCGATGCCGCGCTGAAGATGGTTCGTGACCTTAAAACGACCGTTAACGACCTGGTGAAAGCGCTGGCGAAACTGCTCAATATTGACCCCAAATCATGGTCCCTGAAGTGGGATTTCAGCAACTTCATCGACCAGATGGGCGAATTCAGCAAAATGCTGAACATGATCGCCGACCTGCTCAACGCTATCAAAGATGGCCGCTGGGCTGATGCCGTCAGCATCGGCAAACAGATACTTAATCAGGGCAGCGAAAATCCGTCAGCGATGCCGATGGTTACAGACAGCGCTAACAGTACTGCCGACTGGATTAAAGAGCACTGGGGATTCGATCCCCGCAGTGTGGGCCGGACGGTACGCGGCTGGTTTGGTGATGATGAGCCGGAACAACATGCACAGGCTACGAAACGAGGAGAACGGAATAACAATCCGGGAAACCTTAATTTTGCTGGTCAGGCAGGGGCTTCTCTTGAACGCCCGGGCGGGCGATTTGCCAGATTTGAAACTGCTTTTGATGGATTACGGGCTCTTGCTCGTCAGTTAATGCTGTACGCCGGACGGGGAATAAACAGTGTGGAGAAAATTATCTCTACCTGGGCACCTGCGTCTGATAATAACAACACAACTGCGTATATCAGGGCTGTATCGCAACGACTGGGAGTGGATCCCCGGGCTGCCCTGAATATGAGCGATCCGCAAACCATGTCAGCATTGATGAGCAGCATTATCCAGCATGAGAATGGAAGAAATATCTATTCTCGGGAGCTGATTAATAAGGCTGCCGTGGCGGGAATTAGTGGCAAAGTGACAGAGGTTAACCAGCAAAATACCTACCACATTTACGGTGGTGGAGATCCGCACGCTGTCGGTAATGAGGTTGCACGTCGGCAACAGTCTGCAAATGCTCAGGTCATGCGAAGTAATCAGGTGAGGGTGGGTTAGTGGATATTCTCTCTACACTTTTTCATCAGCAGAGCAGAAAAATAGGAATGATTGTTCCCTGTGTTGTTATTTCAGAGAAGCATACAGATATGCTTGAAATAACAGAGCATCCGGTAGAGGTCGGGGCCGCTGTCGCTGATCATGCCTATAAAAAACCGTCAGAAGTGGTGATGGAGGTTGGTTTCGCCGGTGGTGGCGCATTGCTGGATTTTGCCAGTAACCTGACGGCTACCAGCCTGCTCGGCCTGAGTCCTCAGCAGACGTATCAGGAGCTACTGGATCTGCAGGAAAGCCGTATCCCCTTCGATGTGGTAACCGGTAAACGACTGTACAGCAACATGTTGATCCGGGCGCTGGAAGTGACGACGGACAAGACAACCGAAAACGTCCTGTCCGCCGTCCTCACCCTGAGGGAGGTCCTTATCTCCCGGACACAGCAGATTTCCGTCGCGGATAAAACCAACATGAAGGAAGGGGCCAGCACGTCGGCGGTACAGAACAGCGGCAACAAAACCACCAAGCCTCCAGATACTTCACTGCTGAAAAGCATCACGGGTAACGTGGCGTCATTACTGGGGGGCGGCTAATGGCAATTCAGGAAATTCCGCTGACAGCGGACAACCAGCAGTTCAGCATCGTCCTGGGTGGTGTTACCTGGCGGATTAGCATCATATGGCGCGATCTTTACTGGATTATGGACCTGCAGAATGACAGAGGGGAGCCGGTAATCTCCGGTATTCCTCTCGTCACTGGCGCTGACCTGCTGGCGCAGTACGCCTGTATGGGGCTTGGTTTTAAGCTGTTGGTGGTCTGCGATGACAACACACAGGATTATCCCACGAAAACTGACCTGGGCAGTCGCAGCCATTTACTGGTATCAACGGAGTAAGTATGTCACAGAACTGGATGAGACATTTCGAGCTGCAGCTTGTGGACGAGAACGGTCAGGGAATTGAGCTAAGTGATTTTAAAGTCACCTTTACGATCGACTGGTTCAACATCAGCAGCGCGTCCCGGGTAGGGACTATCAAAATTTATAACCTCTCGGCAGATACTGTGAACCGAATCACCGGGCGGGAGTTTTCGAAAGTGCGTCTGATTGCGGGTTACGACGGTATCGCGCCGGAGGTGTCGGCAAGCGACGTCGGGACAGTGCGGGAAGTTGACGCGGCGGACGTGGGCCAGAGTGATGGTCGCAACTACGGACTGATTTTCAGCGGTGAAATTCGCTACTCGGTCACAGGAAAAGACAGTCCGGTTGATTCCTACGTCCTGATTCAGGCAGCCGATACAGATCTGGCTTTTGCCACCAGTATAACCTCACAGACGCTGGCTGCCGGTTACACGGTCGCTGATGTAAACCGTGCGCTGATGAAAGACTTTGAAGCCAAAGGCGCGACCGAAGGCCTGACGCCTGAAATGCCTGCTACTGTATTCCCCCGGGGGCGGGTGCTCTTTGGCATGACGCGGCATCTAATGGATAACGTAGCCGGGCAATGTGGCGCAACATGGCAATTCGTGGACGGTCAGCGCCAGATGGTGGCGACTAATGAATATGTTCACGAAGCGATTGTGCTCAACAGTGCTACCGGGCTTATTGGCATGCCGCAGCAGACCATCGGCAACGGCGTAAACGTCCGCGCGCTTATTAATCCGAACATCCGGGTTAACGGGCTCATTCAGCTGGATCAGGCTTCCGTCTATCGTACCGCGTTGTCGAACAACGATATTGCGATGGCTGGTGGTCAGATCACCGACCAGAACACGGACGGAAATATCACGCTCAGCGGTACCGCCGCGCAGCCTGCCAGCATCGCAACGGATGGCGTTTATATTGTACGCGGGATTATGTACACTGGCGACACAAGGGGCCAGGCGTGGTACATGGATATGATGTGCGAAGCGCGCGGCGCGGCGGATCTTGTTTCCTCATCAGCGAGGGAAAGAGGGCTTTAATGAAACGGTTCTGTTTGGCGTTAGTTATGATGGTTACTGCTCCGGCGATGGCTGCAATTCAGTGCGGCAACTACACGATGACCGGTGACGGAATGACTGTTATTAACGGTGAAACTGTCACATCACAGAAGATAAAATTTCTGGGAAAAGATGGTGACTACTCAAACATGAAAATGGACATGGGCCTGATGCCTTCCCGTGATGGTAACAATTACGGCTTTGAGTTTGTGAAGCGTAACGGAAAAGCTTTCCTGAACGTCCAGCTGCTGCAGAACAGCATGGACGCGCCGAGAATTATCGGATCTTTCCCGTGTAAGAAAGTCGCTGGGTGAATAGAATCTGAACGCTGTCTCATCTGAAAAACAACAAAACGTGCTCTAAAAACTGTCGTTTTTTGAGGCTAGCGATTACACTGCTCTAACTTTTTGATGGTGAATTGCCATCGATATGCACCCCCATAAAAGCCAGGAATAACTAAAACATGAGCTTAGCGCAGCCAAAATCAGGAGAACTGTTAGATCTTCTGACCCCTTCATTAACTAAGGGGGAAAATCTTCTGAGTGAATTTGAAGTACATCAAATCATTCGTGAAGCTAAGAAAATCCCGGAACGTTATCAGGGGTTATCGATTGAAGGCTTAGCTAAGCTTGTTCTTGGTGAAATCGAAGAGGGGTGCTCTCTCTGTGAACAAGGGTTGAGACTCGCTCCTAACGATTCAGTTTCTTTCTGTAACTATACGATAGCGCTGCGTAACTTAGGTTTGCACGCTCGCCAGTACGCAATGATTCAGAATTCGGCCAACTCACTTAACCCAACAATACTGGCTGAAGTTGCTACAATTTCTGCATACTGGGCTGATATCGATTTGCTTGAAAAGGTGATGCCGATGCTGACAGCTATGGAAGTGCCGCGTCCTGAAGAAATGGCAAAGTGGTGTCACACACTTGATTATCTGCATACCCATCAAGAGCATGCACAGGATCTCAAAACTATTGGGCAGTTAATGATGAATGTCGCAGACAAGTATCGTGTGCGTCTCGCGGGTGCTCATGCTTTTTACGTTTTGTCAGAACTTGATACGCTATTTGTGGAAGTCAAAACAGACGATTCAGCGCTCCTCTCGCAGATGAATAACGACTTAGCTGACGAGATTATCAATGCTGGTCTTGCCGATTCTGAATGCGTCGGATGCTTTGAAGCGGGGGATTTTTAATGGCGGTTGAACATACCTGCTTCCTTGAGCTTGCAAAACATTCCCTTACTTTAAACGGTGAAATGTGGACAAGAAACGCAATTAGCCGAGCATATTACGGCATGTATCATTCGGCGTTACGAATCACCAATAATTTGGTCCCAAGTTTTACTGAAGATGGTGAAAAATTAAAAGGTGGTGTTCACATGCGAGTTTATACCGTGTTTTGTAGCGGTGAAGCAGCTGCCGTGAACAATGTCGATGTTAACGCAGTAAAAAAAATCGGCGTAAAACTGAAAATGACGCATGCACAACGAATTAACTCAGATTACAAACTTGAGCGAAAGGTTAATCGAATTACAGCGATAAGCGCGATTCAGGATGCAGAAGAAGTCGATACAATCGTTAATCAACTTTTGAAGGTTGGCGACGATTCGTTAACCGCATAAGCTGCAATTCCTCATAAATCAAACCCGCCACCCGGCGGGTTTTTTGCTTTCTGGAGCCTACTAAATGGCAGTATCTGACCAGACCCGCAGCGGCGACCTTGCCGAAACATTCAAATCTGAACGGGAAACAACAAAGAACCAGATCCGTGTCGCCTTGCCTGGCATTGTTCAGTCATTCGATCCCGACGCGGTGACGGCGGTTGTGCAGCCAGCTATCCGTTCGGTTGAAAAGGATAACGACGGTAACCGCATTACCAAAAATTACCCGTTGCTGGTGGATGTGCCAGTGATATTTCCGCGCGGCGGAGGCTGTACGTTGACTTTTCCGGTTAAAGCCGGGGATGAGTGTTTTGTCGTTTTTGCCGATCGTTGTATTGATTTCTGGTGGCAGAGCGGTGGGATACAGGAGCCGGTCGATGACAGAATGCATGATTTATCGGATGCGTTTTGTATTGTCGGTCCCCAGTCGCAGGCGAGGAAGATTAGCGGTATTAATACCAGTGCCACACAGTTGCGTAGTGACGACGGCAGCACCTATTTTGAGCTTAATCCTGATACCAGGAAAATTAAAATTGTCGCTCCGGGTGGTCTTGATGTGGTTGCCCCTCTGGCTGATTTTTCTGAGAAAGTAACCATTCATGGCCTGTTAACCTGGATGGGGGGCATGGTGGGGTCTGTGGTTTCTGGTGTGGCTTCAAAAATCACTGGTGCTGTTGAGTTCTTGGGGAGCGTGAAGGCTAACGGCAAGCCAATCGATGATACGCACACTCATGGTGGTGTTCAGCGCGGTGGAAGCAGTACCGACGGGGTAAACTGATGCGATACAGACGTGAAGACGCCGATGGCGATTACACCTTTGGCAGCGGTGATGACACCTGGCTGATTAACTCACCGGAGGCCGTGGCGCAGGCGGTAAAAACGCGATTCGAATTGTGGTATGGGCAATGGTTTCTCGACACCACCGAGGGGACTCCGTGGATCCAGTCCGTACTCGGTAAGCAGAAGCCTGAAACCTACAACCTGGCGATCCGTAAGCGCATCCTCGAAACGCGGGGCGTTAAATCAATCCTCTCTTTCAATACGACAGTGGATACCACGACCCGACGTGTCATGTTTTCCGCTGAAATCGACACTCTTTATGGAATAACGACTGTTACATCGGAGGCGTAATGGCTCTGAACCTTGATTCTCTCGGTTTATCTGCAAAGGTAACCGCGGAGGGGATCAGTGCGCCTGAATATCAGACGATACTCAGCACCCTGATTAGCTATTTTCAGCAGATTTATGGTAGTGATGCCTACCTCGAACCGGACAGTAAAGACGGCCAGATGGTGGCTCTGATGGCGCTGGCGATTCATGATGCCAATAATACTGCGATAACTGTCTACAACTGTTTTTCACCGGCAACCGGCTATGGGGCCGCGCTGACCAGTAACGTGAAAATAAATGGTATTTCACGTAAAGGCGCGACGAATTCTACGGTTGATTTGCTTCTTACAGGAACTGCCGGAACAACCATCATTAATGGCAGCGTGAAAGACAGTAATAATGTGATATGGCGTTTGCCTGCTTCAGTGGTGGTCGGCGTGGATGGTACAGTGATGGTGACCGCAACATGTTCCGTCAGTGGTGCAGTGGCGGCGCTGGCTGGAACTATCACTGAAATTAATACGCCAACCCGTGGCTGGGTTTCGGTAACTAATCCTGCTGCAGCCACTGTGGGCACTCCGGCAGAAACTGATGCGGAGTTACGTATCCGCCAGTCGCAAAGTGTTGCGTTGCCATCAATAACCCCATTTGAAGCACTGGATGGTGCTGTTTCTAATGTTACCGGTGTAACCCGCCACAAACTCTATGAAAACGATACTGGTTCGGAGGACGGTAATGGGTTACCGCCACACTCTGTTGCTGTAATTGTGGATGGCGGTGATGTGACGGATATTGCTCAGGCCATCAGAGGGAATAAAGGCCAGGGGACAGCCACTCACGGTACAACATCCGTTACGATTCCAGATAAATACGGCAATCCCCATGTAATCAAATTCTCGCGTTCCAGTGATGTGCCTGTTTATGCCCGGATTAAATTAAAAGTTTTTACGGGTTATACCTCACAGATAGGGCAGCAGATCCAGCAGGCTATTTCCGACTATATCAATAGTCTTACGATCGGTGATTCGGTCCTTTTAAGTCGCATTTACTCACCGGCGAATCTTGGCGTGGTGAGTGGCGGGAATGCACGCTATTACGATATTCAGGAACTGACGATTGGGAAATCCCCGGGGGCTTTGTCGTCATCAAACATTGATATCAGATATAACGAATCTGCGTCCTGTACCCCGGAAAATATCGTTATAACGGTGGAGTCATGAGCAAATACACCGAACTAATCACAAACTACCACGCCACCAAACCTAAATTTCTTTCACATGTTGATCTGATGACCAGGCCGCTTATTGATGTTGCGGCTGCCACCAGAGGGCTGATTACTGCATTTGATATTGACTCTGCGGTTGGTGTGCAACTTGACATTCTGGGATTGTGGATCGGACGTAGCCGTGTTGTCAGCCAGCCTATATCAGGTGTCTATTTCAGCTGGGATACTGACGGGCTTGGATATGATCAGGGGGTATGGCAGGGGCCATATGATCCTGATTCCGGATACATGTATCTCAGCGATGAAACTTATCGTGTCATTCTTAAAGCGAAGATTGCGATTAATAACTGGGACGGACGTAATGATTCGCTTCCGGCAATTCTTGACGCGGCAACAGCAGGATCCGGGCTGCGAATGCAGATAGTCGATAACCAGGACATGACGATATCGGTCTGGGTCTTTCCTGATACTGATATTTCAGATGTATCGCGTGAGTTAATTGCGGCAATTAAACAGGGGTATCTCACAGTAAAAGCCGCCGGGGTATGGGCGGGGGGCATTGAAACTCCTTCGGTGGAAACCCCATCGGAAGGCTCAAAATTTTTTGGTTTTGATATGGATAACGAATTCATCAGTGGTTTTGATGTAGGAGCATGGGGAGTATTACTCTGATGGCGAAAAATGACTTTAAAGCGTTTGCAACTGATCGAAATGCCAATGTTATGTCGCAGGAGGAATGGGAAGCGTTGCCTGCGCTTTTATCCGGATTTACAGCAGGGAAAGCATCCAGTGCGCAGGTGAACAAAGCCATTCGACAGGCCAGCTTTATTGCTGCAGCTCTGGCCCAGTTTGTAAGTGACAAAACGCAACGGGATGTGCTTGATAATGGTGATCTGCCCGGTTTTGTTGAATTGCTTGGATCGGGGTTTGCTGTTGAATACCTGAGCCGCAAAAATCCGTTTGGCGATATCAAATCGGACGGCACAGTGAAAACGGCTCTCGAAAACCTTGGTTT